>ERZ1370068.2914-contig-2042_pt1 | contig 135775 bp, 198 predicted proteins | sample MGYA00561227_ERZ1370068 | MGnify/ENA primary metagenome ERZ1370068 (study PRJEB38410, sample SAMEA6850437) | metagenome | study: Metagenomic assessment of the ecological functions of the soil: analysis of the soil microbiota associated with the...
GCTGATGCGCATTGTTAAGACGCCCGACGCCGGTGGTGGCGGAGCTTCGCGAGCAACGCAGACGAAACAGTGGACTGAAACGAAAATCAGTCTGCCACGCCTTGCCGAAGTTGACCGCCATGCTGCTGGCAGTCCTCGCGGGCTGCCAGTCCGCTGCTGGGGCCGCTGGGCGGCACCAATCCTACGATTCCCGAGGCCAAGCAAGGGCAGGACTGTCGCGTGCACGTGTTTGGACTTGGGGGCGTACCTGATATAGACCGGCGCGCAGGCGATGCGCGCGGGCGGGATAACGAAACTCCGCCGGGCTGAGTATCGCGCGACCACCTTTTTCGACGTGGGTCGCGAGTGCGTGATCGCGTACGGAGAATAACCGAGCGGACCGGCGTGAGCGAGCGAGAAGGGCTGACCGATGGAGTCGTTTGAGTCTATTCAACAGAAGGAGTTTGAGCAACTGACTGGTGAAATCGGCACCCTGGGGCGGCGCTTGGTCGAGTTGGGATGGAGCCGAGACCAGGTCACTCGCCTATGTGACCACAACTGCTCAATGAGCCGACGGACACCGCGTCTGAGTTCCCAACGCGCCACAAGGAGGGCCGACCATGACTCAGCATCGAGTAGCAAGAAAGACCACTGGGAGGCAGCCAGCCTGGGAAGCGCTAGCCCGTGAGGAGGCAACAAGGCTCGGCATCCCCGAAAAGAAGGTGAAACGGCGGGTTGAGAGAGAACTGATCCGACTCGTCGCCGAGAAGATTGCCCAGCACGAAATCACCCGGCTGCGGACCCAGCACGCTGCCAGCAGGAAAGCAGCCGCACAGCCTTCCGTCAAGGCTAAGAAGGCTCCCCGTCGCAAAAAGGTTTCGATACCAGGAGCGAGTGACCTTAAAGGTGGGACACAAATAACCGGCGGAACAACACCAACCACGGAGGGCTGAGCGATGGTTCGCACTGGAGCATGTTCCTCGGCCTTGTGATCCTGGGCAACCTTGCTCACCGGCTGCGTGACGGTCGCCTGCGATCCAGATGACCCTAAATTTGGGAAAGACTGCTACGAATGCACGCGCAAGGCGACGTTAGAAGTCCAGGCAGGTCGATCCAGACACAGGCAATCGAATCAGCACCAAGGATCGGATCAACGACCGGACGGAGGAGTGTCTGAGAGAGCGGGGCTACCTGAAGCAGAAATAGGAGGGCCGATCATGATTGCCGCCATCGACGTACTCATGACGGACAACATGAATACTAGAAAGTGACGGTGCCGGTGTCGGAACCGGTTTCGCCAATTCATCCCACCGCATTGAATAGGCGTAGGAGACCAGAAGATGTATATCGGGACTGTGACATTTCGTGCGGGAATAACAAGCCATGGCCTGAAGTTTCCTTCGTGCGAGTTCGACCCCAATCAAGCTAGTGTAGAAAAGGTTGTGATTGAGAGTCAGAGCGGGTTTGAAATTCTGAGTACTGTTCACTTAAGTGGAGTAGCGGAAGAAAGAGTTGGGAGAGCCATCGCGAACAAGGTACTTACGACGGTCCTGGATCGGATCGCGTTTCAGTACAGCCTTGCCATTGAAGACAGTCAGATCATAAGTAGTTGGTTCGCTCCTGTGACTCCACTTCCTGGGGCCGAGGCGCAACCCCATTCCGGGGAGCTTGCCATCATTGCACAAACAAGCCGACCTAGGCGTCGGCATTCCCGCCGCTGACCTCAAGGCGGAACTGGAGGGGACGACCCTGCCCGGAGAACCATTTTTTAGCTCGTATCGCTTGGCCCTCCGATCTAGAAGTACGGAAGAGAAATTCATGCATCTATACAGTCTTCTCCTAAGGTTCTTCGAGGACGAACAGGCCAAGGTAGATGACTTTTATTCGCCGTCAAGATTCGGCTGTGCCGCAGTCGCCAGATCCACGCCTGGACGGCACAATAGGGAAACCATCTATACGAGGCTTCGGAATGAATTCGCTCAGAGACGGTCAGATGTGAGGATGCAAGATACCAAAGCTGAAATCGAGCAGCATGTCGGTGGATTGATCGATCTTGGTGAAGCAAGCTATCGCACTGCAGGACACGACTCGATAGGAGGGACGCACACATGGCCAAGAATATCTCGGCGTAACCGGACGAGCAGAGGAGGGAATGTCTGATGATCGCGGCCATCTATGCAAGAAAATCCACCGCAGAGACCGGGGCATGAGCGCGACGAGAGGAGAAGGAGTAAACCTATGAGAGCCGCATTGTACGCCCGCTATTCATCCGAAGGTCAGCGGGGAAGCCAGCATCGAAGACCGTAATATCCGAGGAGATTGCCAGACGCGCGCGCGGTGGAGAAGGAAGGCTGGCAGATCGTCGAGCGCTGACTGCCGACAAAGGCGCATCTCCGGCACCCAGGATGAAAAAGCGCGACGCGATGGGTGTGCCGCCGCGATGCTGAAGGCGGCCAAGAGCGCGACAGTTCAACGTGCTCTTGGTCGTGCTGATCTGAGCGCCGCCCATCGCACGCGATGAGGGACCGAGCTAATCCTGATCACCGCCGCAAGCTGCGCAGCCTTGGAACGTACGGCTGATCGGCGTGTCGTGACGGCTGGGCGACAGCGACGCGAAGGGACTGCAAAATTCGGGCGACCATGCGCGGCCTGATGAACGACATTTTTCTCGACGACCTGAAAGCTAAGACGCATCGCGGGATGGCCGGGCAGGCGCTGAAGGGATTCAGCACCGGGTCGCGCGTGTACGGCTACCGGCGCGTGCCCATCGAGGACCCCGCAAGAAAGATGACTGGGGGCGTCCCGTCATCGTCGCCGTCAAGCGCGAGGATCGACGAGGACAAAGCGCAATGGGTGCGGCAGATGTTTCAGTGGTATGCCGACGGGAAGTCACTGCGCTGGATCGCATCGGGCTCAACCGACTGCACATCCCCACGCCAGGGGCGCAAGACCGGCGGAAACACCCGTCGAAGATCGCGGGCCTCTGGTTCACGCCGCCGCCCTAGCGGGCGGGGGCGGGATGTTCACCGGGATTCTCGAAAATCCAACGTACATCGGGAAAGTGATTTGGAACCGGCGCCGAATGGCTCAAAGACCCAGAGACGAAGCGGAAGCATGCGCGCCTACGTCCCGACACCGAATGGATCACCACGGAGGGCAAGGTGGAGCCGATCGTGAGCACCGCCCTCTGGCAAGCCGTGCAGGCGAGGCTACAGAACGCACGACGCTACACCGAAGCGCCGACGCGGGGACGCGGGCCGAAGTTCTTGCTGTCCGGCCTCTTACGCTGCGGCACCTGTCACCGAAGGTTCGTCGTCACCGACTCCTACCGCTACGGCTGCCCGGCGCATCGCGTCCAGGGCTGCCCCAACGGCGTGGCCGTGGCGCGGCACGCTGGTCGAGGAGAAGATCCTCTCGGGCATCCGGCACGAACTGTTCAGTTCAGAAGGAATCGAACTCTTCGTCAAAGAAACGACGCGCCTCCTACGGGAACGGCAACGACTACAGCGCCCTGATCCGACGGCGTCGCAGAAGCAATTGGCGAAGGTGGAGGGCGAGATCGCGAACATCGTGGCAGCGATCAAGGCAGGCATCTTGACGGCCAGCACGAAACAGGCCCTCGAACAGGCGGAAGCCGAGCGGGCGCGCCTTCTGGCTGCCCCGCCGCCCCACACCAAGACCCTCGACAAGTTGACCGCCTTTTTACCGGAATGCCACGGCGCGCTACCATGCGCTCGTGGACGGCCTCGCTGCGTTGCCGCACCGACACGTCGAGCAGGCGCGGGAGCAGATCAAGACATTGGTGGGCGAGATTACCTTGTGGCCGACACCGGCTGGGTATCTCGAAGCGGAATTGACGGGGAATTATGCGGGGTTCCTCAAGCTGGCCGTGGGTCAGTATGGCCAACCATATGGTCCCCAAAATAATGGTCTATACCCCCCAATAGGGACCTGGCCCCATATAATAAGGGTTGGTACGACGGGCGACATCTTCCGGTCCTGCCCAAACTTGCACACGCTTGATGTCGATGACGGGATAGGTATAGTCCGTCTCATCTAATGGTAATGTGATGGAGCCGGACACTATGCCGGTCACGGTGATTCTGGTCCCCGGTGGGAGGGTCGCGGGATCGAGGAATTCTCGCTGCTGAGCGATAAAGCGGCCTTGTGACTGGGTCAAATCGTATCCGGGACGTGTCGATTGATCGAGCGGCAACTGTAAGATCTCGATCTTCGTGCTTTCTTTCAGTCGCCGGGCCGTCAATACTTTTCCGCCGAAGACAGTCGATTGACCTTTAAAGGAATCCGGCGCTGCCTTGACTTGGAGGAAGGTGAGTGCCTTTACGTCCGAGTCGTCCCCGCGTCTTGCCTCGAAACACAGCCTGCGAGCATGACGAGCAAGACCAGGGTGGAGAGCAGTGTACGTGCCAGGAGCCTGTCCGACATTGCCACAGTATAACAAAGAGTAAGTTTGCGGCCCATTCGATATAATGAGCAATCCGCGTTGATCTAACAAGCTGCGGAAATACATAATGGTGCTGATGCAAAATAATCTCAGGATGCTCAAAAGTCCGTCCAGCAAGACCGCAGGGAGCTCGGCGACCGAAGCGTACGCTTGGGGTACGTTGCAGGGAGACGGGCGACTGAGAACGCCGCTGGCGGACTTTTTCAGCATCCTGCAAGAAAGGAGTCGATATGGTGAACAAGCAGTGGGCGCAATGGGCCTCGGCGGTCTGTGCGGTTGTATGGGGTGCCGTCCTCTGGGGCGCACTCGCCACCGCCGCGACCCCTGAGTTGAAGGGCAAATTCGAAGTTCTGAAGGGTGAGGTGTCCACACATACGCCCGGCAAAGTGAAGTTGATAGAGTTTGCCGACTTCTACTGCCCGCATTGTCACCGGTTCGATGGGGATGCTCTACCATTGCTGGAGAAAGAGTTCGGGAACAAGCTTGAGGCCACGATGGTGGGATTTCCGGTCATTCCAGGCAAGCTGCCAACCGCGTTCGATATGTATGAGCAAGCAAAGATGATGGGAAAGGGGAATGAAATGAAAGCCGTCCTCTTTCGCACCATCCATAAAGACAAGATCACCGGGGTGCTGGATCGCTCGCTACGAGAAGTTCTGATCAGGGAAGTCGGACTCGATCCGAAAGCGTTTGAAGAAGGAATGGCCAGCGGGAAGCCGGCCAAGATATTCGAAGAGGGGCGCAAGTGGGGAGAGCGCATCAAAGTTCAGTCGACCCCGACCGTGCTCATCGACGGGAATATTAAGGCGGAGAGTATCGACCCGGAGAATCTCAAGTTGATCATCCAGAGCATTCTGGATGCCGATGGGAAGAAGTGAGGAGTACGCCGCGAGATGAGCGGGAAAAGCGAGATTGGCGTGATGGGCAAATGTTCGAAGTCCGAAGTTCGAGGTTTTCGGAACTTCGAGCCTCAAATGTACAACCTCGGATCGCGTTTCACGTTTAACGTTTCACGTCTCACGGGGCTATGATGGCGATCGATCCAATTTGTGGAATGACGGTCGATCCGGCGACGGCCGCCGGAAGTCACGATCATCGAGGCCAGCGCTACTACTTTTGCGGCCTGTCCTGTATGGAACGGTTCAAGGCCGATCCGGAGCTAGCGTTGCAGCCACAACCAGTCTCTCCCGCTAAGCCGACCACAAGAAAACCCCTTCCGATGATGCAGCCTGCCCCGGCTGCGACGGAGACTGCGGTGATCGATCCCGTGTGCGGGATGACCGTGCAACCGTCCACGGCAGCCGGTTCGTATGAGTATCAGGGCAAGACCTATCACTTCTGCGCGACGAGTTGCCTCACCAAGTTTCGGAACGACCCGATCCACTATCTGACTCCTCCTGAGCAGCGCACTCCGCTCGTGATGCCGGTTCCGCCTGGTGGAGTGGTGGAATACATCTGTCCGATGGACCCGGAGGTGCTTGAAACACAACCAGGGGCTTGCAGGATCTGTGGGATGGCGCTGGAACCCAAAGTCGTCTCGCTCGATAGATGAACGGAATCCTGAACTCGAGGACATGACCAGGCGGTTTTGGATCGGTCTTGGGCCTTCCCTCTTGGTCATGTTCTTGGCCATGGCCGATATGGTTCCCGGCTTGTCACTTCCGCAGATCCTCACCGGTTCGATGAGGAACTGGGTGCAATGGCTGCTGGCGACGCCGGTGGTGCTCTGGGGCGGCTGGCCGTTTTTCCAGCGAGGGTGGACTTCGGTGGTGAACCGAGCACCCAACATGTTCACGCTCATTGCCATGGGAACGGGCGCGGCCTATGGCTACAGCACGGTGGCCACCGTTGCGCCGACGCTGCTCCCCGATTCATTCCAGACTGCATGATGGCTCGATTGCGGTCTATTTCGAGGCTGCGGCCGTGATTACGCTGCTCGTTCTGCTCGGGCAAGTTCTTGAGCTGAAGGCTCGGAGTCAGACAAGCTCCGCGATTCGCGCCTTGCTCAAACTTGCGCCAAAGACAGCCAGGCTGATCAAGCCGGACGGACGGGAAGAAGATGTGCCGCTGGAGCACATTCAAGTGGGCCATCGACTGCGCGTCAGGCCAGGAGAGCGAGTGCCGGTCGATGGGATGGTTCAAGAAGGTACGACCGCCGTGGATGAATCCATGATCACGGGGAATCGATCCCGGTCGAAAAAACAGTCGGAGTACGGGTGACCGGGGGACCATCAACGGCACCGGCGGGATTGTGATGGTCGCGGAACGAGTCGGGCGAGACACGATGCTCGCTCGGATCGTACAGATGGTCAGTGAGGCGCAACGGAGCCGGGCTCCGATCCAGCGTCTTGCCGATGTGACTGCGGCGTATTTTGTCCCGCTGGTTGTGGCTGCTGCGCTGATCACGGCAGTGGTCTGGGCGATCTGGGGCCCGGAGCCGAAGTTGGCCTATGCGCTGGTCAACGCCGTGGCGGTGCTGATTATTGCCTGCCCCTGCGCGTTGGGATTGGCGACCCCGATGTCGATCATGGTTGGGACTGGTCGCGGGGCGACGGCTGGTGTCTTGGTGAAGAAGGCTGAAGCGCTGGAGGTATTCGGCAAGGTGAATACGCTCGTGATTGATAAGACCGGGACGCTCACGGAGGGCAAACCGAAACTGCTGTCGGTGCTGGTTGTGCCGCCTTGGTCTGATGTCGAGCTGTTGCGCTTCGCCGCAAGTCTTGAACGGAGCAGCGAACATCCGCTGGCTGCAGCGGTGGTGGCGGGAGCAGAAGAGCGAGGGATCGCACGTATCCCGGCCGAGCAGTTTCGTTCAGTGACAGGGAAGGGTGTGACCGGGACGGTCGCGGGCCGTCGAGTCGCCATCGGGACAGCCGCGTTCTTGCGAGATGAGGTTGGGGTATCCAGCCAGAGCCTCACGCAGTTCGACGAACAGGCGGTCTCGCTTCGTCGTGAAGGGCAGACGACCCTGTTTGTCGCCATCGATGAACAGGCCGCGGGCCTACTCGGCGTGGCAGATCCGATCAAGGCCTCTACTCGTGACGCGGTGCAGGAGCTCAAGGGCGAAGGCATTCGCATCGTCATGGTGACGGGCGATCATCGCGATACGGCAGAAGCCGTGGCCCGGCAACTTGGCATCGAAGAAGTCATGGCGGAAGTCTTGCCTGACCAAAAGGGACAGATCATTGCAGGCCTCAAGTCGCAAGGCCGAGTGGTGGCGATGGCCGGGGACGGCGTGAATGATGCTCCAGCCCTTGCGTTGGCCGATGTCGGGATTGCCATGGGAACGGGGACGGACACGGCCATTGCGAGCGCGGGGATTACGCTGGTGAAAGGGGATCTGCGCGGGCTGCTCCGAGCGCGGAGGTTGAGTCAAGCCACGATGCGGAATATTCGGCAAAATCTCTTGTTCGCTTTTCTCTATAACGTGATCAGGGTGCCGATCGCGGCCGGCGTGCTCTTATCCGGTCTGGGGGATGCTCTTGAGCCCCATGATCGCCAGCGCCGCCATGACCTTCAGTTCTGTGTCCGTCATCTCCAATGCCCTTCGCCTGCGTCATGTGGAATTGTAAGTGCGCCTCCGACACACGCATGCTAGGCTACAGTCGTTTTCCGTCAGTCTGTCTGAGTCTGTCCGGTCTATCTGGTCTTGTCTGGTTCATCTGGTTGGTTTGCGTTCAACCAAACAGACCAGACAGACCGAATAGACCAGATAGACAGTAGACGGATTTTTTCAGCATCCTGTTAGAAAGGACCGTGGCGTGTTTCGACCGATCCTTCTATTACGAATCGTGATCGGGCTCTGTGTGGGGAGTTCGATCGCCGGTGGAATAGCTTTGGCCGGGAGTCGAGTGGTTCCTCCTGTGGCGGGCGCTGGTGAACTCCAGGCGCAGGTCAAGGCAACTGCGACCAAAGTGATCCCCGCTGTCGTCAGCATTGCCTCCACGGTGATGGTTCGCGATCAAGCGTTCAGCGACGAAGCCCTGCCGTTCGGATTGTTTAAGGATGTTCCGTCGCGGCGGCAATATGGCCAGGGCTCCGGTGTGATTGTGTCGGCGGATGGCTACATTATGACGAACAACCATGTCATTGCCGATGCGGTCGATGTGGAAGTGATTCTCGCCGATCGGCGGCAGTACAAAGGACGAGTGGTGGCGACCGATCCGAAGACCGACGTGGCCGTGGTGAAAATTCAGGCGACCAATCTGCCGACGGTGACGTGGGGGATTCGAGCACGCTCGCCGTCGGCGAGTTTGTGCTCGCAATCGGTAACCCACTTGGGTTGAGTCGCAGTGTGACGTTCGGCATTGTCAGTGCCGTCGGTCGTGCCGATGTCGGTGTCGCTGACTTCGAAGATTTCATTCAAACCGATGCCCCCATCAATCCAGGAAACTCCGGCGGGGCCTTGGTGACACTCAATGGAGAATTGGTGGGGATCAATACGGCTATTGCCAGTCCCACGGGCGGCAGCGTCGGCGTGGGCTTTGCCATTCCGAGCAATATGGCCCGGGCCGCCATGCAGAGCTTGCTCAAGACCGGGCATGTTGTCCGTGGATTCCTCGGCGCCTCGACACAAGATGTCACGCCACTATTGGGCAAGATCTTTCGACTCCCCGATGTAAAAGGCGCGATCGTGACCGATGTACAGGCGAAAGGGTCTGCCGAGAAGCCGGACTGAAGCGCGGTGATGTGGTCGTGCGATTCGACGGGCGCGACGTGATGGACAGCGGACATCTTCGAAATCTCATGGCCGCGTCTGCGATCGGGAGCAAGCACCGGCTGGATCTCATTCGGGACGAGTAAGCCGTACCAGACTGAACTGGTTGTGCAGGAGGCGCCGCGCGAACGGACCAAGAAGAACCAAAGCTGCATCAGCCGCAGCTGCCACGGCTCATCCCCTTGCCGGCGTCGTCTTCGACGATGTGACCGCGCCGCTGGCTCGGCAGATGGATCTGGCTGTCACCAGCGGGGTGGTGGTGACGGACATCGAAGAAGGCAGTCTGGCGGAATCCTCCGGTCTCCAGCCAGGTGACGTGGTGCTGGAACTCAATCGTCAGCCTATTCCCAACTTCGACGTATTTCAGCGACTGGCCGATCCGATTAAGCCATCCGATCTGGCGCTTCTGTTAGTCAATCGTCAGGGGAATGTCCTGTACATTCCCGTGAAGGGGCGAATAAAGCAGATAGAGACGGTAGCGCGCGCGGGTGCCTCGCGTGCTCGCGGATCTCGCATGTGTTCTCACCCGCTCACCCCAGTTGCGACAAGACTGCACCGATTGCCTCGCCGAACGGCCCTCGTTGGACACCTGCATGTGCGACTAGCCTCCGCCCACTCTGTTGAGAGCATACAGTCCTGCCAAGCGCGTCCCCTGCTTGATCGTGATGGTTATGTATTGATTTGCGTCTCTCGTGATGCTACGTTTCTCACAATCGTGCCACTCTAGACTGCCATGAAAAAGCTAATTCGATTCGGCGTGTCGTTGGACCATCATCTGCTTGATGATTTCGATCTGCACATCAAGAAGCGCAAGTATACGAACCGCTCGGAGGCGTTACGGGATCTGATCCGTGACAACCTGGTCGGGCAGGAGTGGGACGACAACAAAGAGACAGTCGGGACGATCACGTTTGTGTACGACCATCATGTGCGTGACCTGACAAGAAAACTGACTCATATCCAGCACGACTTTCAAGGCCACATCATGGCCGGCATGCATGTCCATCTCGATCATGACCATTGTCTTGAGGTCTTGGTGGTGAAAGGCAAAGGGGCTGAGATCAGGAAGGTGGCGGATGCGCTGGTATCGGTCAAGGGTGTGAAGCATGGCAAACTCACCATGACGACGACCGGTAAGGGACTGGTGTAAGCGATGCGCGTGTGTGTCATCGACGGACGGGGCGGTGGGCTAGGGTCTCGGCTGGTCACAGGACTTCAGTCGGAACTCGGCCAGGGCCATCACATTGTCGCGTTGGGAACCAACCGCAGCGGCGGCGGCGGCGATGAAACAGGCCGGCGCGACGCAGGTGGGTGTCGGATCTCGTGCGATGGCCGACATGCTGCCGACTGTGGACGTGATTGTCACCTCGCTAAATTTGGTATTGCCAGGCGCGATGCTCGGTGAGGTGACACCGGAGATCGTGCACGCCATCCTCGGCGCACGGGCCACGAAGGTCCTGCTGCCCCTCAATCGGGCTCGTGTGGAAATTGTGGGCGCGGAGGCCTGCACCCTCGAGGCGTTGATTACGCAGTCTCTGTCCCGAGTCCGTTCCTTGGTCAGTTCGGTCGGGTCTGTCTAGTCGGGTTCTCCCAGGTCATAGTTGTCGCCGGGCCACGAGGGTCTGCGCCAGTCGATGAGTCGGCTGTCGAGAGATCATCGTGGGCGTCTCATCCGTCCACGTCGTTGAAAGTGAGGGACGTGACGTATGCGGCGCCTTCTATTGGTCTTGTCTGTCGTGATCGTGGGGTTGGCCTTCGTGGAGTTGGGGCAGGCCCACGACCCTGACGCACCCGAGGTGATCATGGTTCCAGAAGTCACGACTTCCGCAGGAGCGACCGGTCGCGGCCTCCTCGCAGCAATTCATTCCGGACAAAGAGATCCTGCTCCAGCCTCAAGGCCGGCCCGCCCAAGTTCTGCGTTTGATTCCCGGTTTCATCACCGTTGAGCATTCGGGCGGCGCCGGGAAGGCGGATCAATATTTCTTGAGGGGCTTTGATGCCGATCATGGCACGGACGTGGCGTTCTTTATCGACAACATGCCGATCAATTTACGCACGCACGGGCATGGCCAGGGATATACCGACCTCAATTTCATCATTCCGGAAACGATTCAAGGCGTCGATGTGGTGAAGGGGACCTATCACGCCGAATTCGGTGACTTCAATACGGCCGGCGCCGTCCGGTTCAAAACTCGCGAGGTGCTGCAAGAGAACGTGGTGCAGGGAGCCGGTGGGCAGTTCGATACGCAGCGGTATCTCTTGATGCTGTCGCCCACCAGGGACAAAGTACGGACGTTGTTTGCCGCGGAAGGGTATTACACCAACGGACCGTTTGAGCACGACAACCGCTACTTTCGTTTCAATTTCATGGGCAAGGCGACTGTCAACCCGACGGTTCGGTCTGAATTGAGTGTCACGGGAAGCTATGAGAATTCGAACTGGAACGCCTCAGGGGAAGTTCCCTTCCGTGCTGTCACGGACGGCACGATTGGTCGGTTCGGCGCGATCGATCCCTCTGAAGGAGGCAAGACGCAGCGTGCGACCGGCCGATTGCAATACCACTATGACACCCCCTCCGATGGGCGGTTCTTTGCCGATGCGTACCTGATGTACTCGAAGCTGGACCTTTGGACCAATTTCACCTTTTTCTGGATGACCCGGTGAACGGCGACGGCATCAATCAACAGGATCAGCGGTACATGTATGGAGGGAATCTGGGCTACCAGCAAACAGGAGACCTCTTTGGCATTCGCAGTTCCGCGACGGCAGGGTTCCAGGTTCGCAATGACAGTATCTCCAATATCCGACTCGGGACACAGACGACGCGTGTCCCTACTGGGACTATTGTGCAGAGTGCGGTTGAGGAAGCGTCCTATTCGCCGTATGTGAAGCTGGAGCTTCAGCCGCTGCCGTGGATGCGGTTGGTCGGCGGTGTCCGTGCCGACTACTTCACGTTTGATGTCACCAATCTCTGCGAGACCTGCCCCCGAGCAGCCGGCCGGCCGAAAGGACGCGAACCAAGTCAGTCCGAAGGCCAACCTGATCCTCGGTCCATGGTTCAAGACCGAATTCTTCGTGAACTATGGCACCGGGTTTCACAGCAACGATGCGCGGTCCACGGTAGCGGGTGGAAGCACGCCTCTTGCCAGGGCGCAGGGTACAGAGGTAGGCGTTCGATCAAAACCCTGGGGCCCGGATCGAATGGAATTGATGGCAACGTTCTGGTGGTTGGATTTGAACTCCGAACTCGTGTTTCGTGGGAGATGCGGGCACCACCGAAGTCCGTGGGCCCACGAGACGCTACGGTGTAGAGGTGGGGGCGCGTGGACAGATCTTCGGACCGTTCTACTTGAACGGCAGCTTCACCGTGGACACACGCCCAATTCAAAGACGGGCTCGCCATTCCGTTGGCGCCGGACTTAACCGCATTTACGGCATTGATCATGCGATGGCCGGAGGGTCTTGCTTCGCAGCTACAAATGACCTATCTCGGAGTGAGGAACCTGACAGAGGATCGCACGGTCAAAAGCGCCATCGTGGACCAGTCTTTGATTTGACCGAACGCTATCAACTGCCGATCAAGCTCTCCCATGGGCGTCTTGAGGCCTTTCTCTTCGTCCAAAACCTGTTGGACACCCACTGGGAGGGGGCCACGTTTGCATTCACATCCCGCCTGCCCAACGAGCCGGCCGCCGGAGTACAAGACATTCACTTCGTGCCGGGCAATCCACGCTTTTTATGGGCGGCATGGCCTGGTACTCTAACAGACCGCTGAAAACGACTTCCAACTGCGTTCTCGTCTCGAAAGCATCCTCAACGTACCCGACCGGGAAAGAGCTGCTCTTGCAGCTCGGGGTTGGGTGGGTGAGAATGCTCGTGGTTCTGCTGCTTTCTTCGCCTGCGGCCTTGCCTGGGGCAAGGCGCGTCTCTCGCGCTAAGGGTTGGGTGGGTGAGAAGGAGATCGTTTTGAGCGGTCTATAGTGAAGCCATATGAGGACCAAACCAAGAATTCTTTCGCGCACCTATTTCAATCGTCCAACGCTTACGGTGGCACGATCGTTGATCGGCAAGTATCTCGTTCGAGCGATCGATGGTCGTATCCTCGCGGGTAAGATCGTCGAGGTGGAGGCCTATGTCGGTCCAGAGGATAAGGCCTGCCATGCGTCGAAAGGGAGGACGAAGCGGACGGATGTGATGTTTGGCCCTGGCGGGGTCGCGTACGTCTACCTCATCTACGGGATGTATCATTGTCTGAACGTCGTGACAGAACGGGAAGAGTTTCCTTCGGCCGTATTGATCAGGGCGATTGAAATCGATGGAGAGTTGGTCGATGGACCGGGGCGGCTCTGTCGCGCGCTGCGGATCGATCGCCGCCTCAACCGTGTGGATCTCACGACCGGGGAATCCATCTGGTTCGAGGATCGAGGAGTATTGGTGAAGAAAGCAGATGTGAGGGCTCATCCTCGAATCGGTGTCGATTATGCAGGCGAGTGGGTTCAGAAGCCCTGGCGATTCCGGCTGTGCCGGGTCGCAGCCTCCACTCGGACCGGATCCACAAAAAAACAGGGGGCGCCGGACTAATCCGGCGCCCCCGCATTGGATTCTGCTGAACGGTTTGACTAGTCGATCTTCCGTTCGCCGCTGATCTTCGTGGCGGAGGTGACAGGAGGAGCGATCTTGATCTGTGGTCCCTGCACGGTCGGGAGCTGATTCGCTCCCTGACCTGTGGTGATCCGCTCATTGTCCGTCTTCATGAGATTCTGCTGGACATGCTTGTCGTCGAACGCGGCGGCCTTAAGTTCGGCTTTCTCACCGCTTGCATTGGTCTGGCCTGGGTCATTGGCGGTTGGTTGGCCTGTCACGGGGCTCCCGCTGTTCTTCATCGGGTAACCTTCATGCTTGGGGAGGAGGGATGGATTCGCCGAGGCCATCGACAGCGCAAATAGGACACCGGAGACGGTCGCAACAGTGCCGATTACGAGTTTCATACGCCTACTCCTTTAAATAATGGTGATCGGAAACAATCCGTTCGTCATTTCAAAGTCGAATCAAGTTGAGGGAATCATAGCCAGGTGGGGGTACCTCTGTCAAGGGAGAAAAGGAGAGGGTGAGTAGCCAGGTGCCCTTTTGCTCGCAGAACGCACACGATGAAACTGTGCTCGTCCGATGCGCGCAGTAAAGGGCAACCTTGGCCACTCCCTAAGGAGAAGCATAGAAAATTGGAAAGACCCTCGCCAGGGTTACTGGCACGTCTCGGCGTGCCAGTGGGTGGGCGAGTGAAGAAGCTACGCACAGTGGGAGACCATCTAGCCCGCCCTCAAGGTAGAAGGTAGGATGCGCGCAGTAAAGGCCAACCTCGGCCAATCCCTTGGGGGCGAAGTGGGAAAAAATGAGAAGGAGGGGTTCGTGCTCGGAGAGCCCCCACGAGGCTACTGTTTTTACTTGAGGGACGACTTAGGCGTATCCTAACAGGCATGAAACGGTGGTATCTGTATCTGATAATTGTGCCGCTTGGGTTGGCGATATTGCTGTATCTCATCGTCAGATTGACTTCTCCAGTTAACTTCGCCGACATGTGGAGTAGGAACAATCAAGCAGGGAACACGCAGAGCCAAGTCGGAAAGTTGCCGGAGGCAGGAGCGGTTCCCAGAGAGATATTGGCGCTACGGAGAGCGCATCAACTGAGAGCACTGACCGAACGGGAAGATGGAACGAAAATACAGAATTTGCCGAATGGAATATACGGGTTCGCAATGTGTAACGTCGAGTCGCTAAGCGCGAAACGTGGCAACACATTCGCACTGGAGATTCATAAGCATGATGATGGGATCGTATACTATGTCGGTTATGCCTCTGACGAGGACATAGGAAAATATCTGGCTCTTCAAAAAACTTTCATATAATAGCCTTCCCTCACTCATGGGAAAAGGCCACATCGCTTTTCGAAATCCCCGTAGAGTTCGTTTCTAAATGTGAGGCGCGTTCGTTTAAAGACGGTTATCTTTTTGATCTTTTTGTGACGAACATTCCCCTGATGCAATCCTAAGGGCCAATCAATTCTTGCTGTCCGATACTCACTGGGTAAGCCAGTTAAGAGTATCGAGGCAAATCATTGGCCAGATAAGCAGGATGTTGAAACACTGTTGTTCGGTGGAACTGGCACTCACTCCGCCAAGAAACAAAAACCTTCCGATGCCTCAAAAGGAGTTCCACCTGGTCCAATTTCCACGTGTCAAAAACCTGATCGAACGAGTGGGGACTGATTTCTGAGCAATCATGATGTTATGAGTCTGAAGTAGTGGGGTCAAAAACAAATATCTATGAAACCTCAGGGGCGGAGAGTGGCTGGAAACGACCCAAAACGGTCATTCGCGGTGTAGATTTGCGGTCCATTGAGGACACGGCGGTGATCGAGTTGTTGCTTACCCGTCCTGAAAGGAAAGTCGAGAGATGATTTCACAACTCAGAACGATCGGGGTGCGAACCCATTTACAGCGAGGTGCCGTGTTGGCGCTAACGAGGAGAACGCAGCGCCTAATTCGCCGCGCATGCCTTGCGACGGCTTTGCTGGTGACGATAGCCGCCGTGGCTCAGCCGGTTCACGCCGCAGGCGGAGATCGAACGAAGTTCCAGCGCATATCGACGCAGTTCATCGCGGCGTTGGGCGATCCAGGTGCGACCTCCGGGAGCGGCGCGCAATCGTGGGGTCTGTGGCCTCTGGACCCGGGTCCTCGGGGCGTCGAGCTGAACAGCTATAAATCGTTGAAGGATGCAGGTGGCGTCGCCCCGGCGCGCTGGAAATTCGACGGCACGGACTGGTGGCTGGAGGAACACGGCTTGATCATGGAGCAGCCGACCTTTCCGCTCCCTCCCGGCAAATACGTGGTCACGGGCGCCCGCGACGTGACGGCTGTGCTGACCATTCATCCCGCCGACAGGAATGGCGACAGGCGCTGGGAGCTCGATAAAGGCGCGACGCTCTACGACGTGACGCACTTGGCCTGCCGCTCCGCGCGCTATACACCGGCGGCGGTTGGTGGTTCGTGCTCGCCGGCAAACGCGCAGAAGACTGCGTTTCCAGTTGCGCCAGGGGAGCGATGCCTCCGGTCGAGGGCTGCACGAAGCAGGACTATGCGGTTCTCATCGTGATCGGCGTGGGCGTGGAAGACTGAACGCCGGTGGTGCACCGACGGCTTGGCGGCGAGAAAGAGAACAGCGTGCTGGCCACAGCAAGTTGTTATTGGTCATTGCGGGCGAATACGGTTGCGTCTTGAGTCACCCGGATTGTGTTCAACCGCCTAACAGCGCGATGCATCCGACGGTCCGCCGCGCGGCCCGCGGGTGAACGCGAGCGTTAGGCTACTCCAGACCCGGAGCTCTCGGGTAAAAATCTACCGATCCAAACGGAGTGCATCATAATTGTGCTCATTTTGTGCTCAAGCCCATCTCACATTCCAGCCCACTCAGGCCTATTCCAGCCAAAGTGCGCTTTTCTCCTGACTCTTGGTTCTCGTTGGGTCGAGTGAGTCTCAGTAGGCTGGAGCAGGGTGGTGGAAACGGCTTCCTAAACCGCTGGTCGCACGGAAAAGCTGCTCGAGCATCTCCTTGAGTTTCACAGCGGTGGAGGGGCCGTTTCCGTGAGATACCAGTGGGTGTTGTGAGTATCAGAAGCAAGGGGTGCGGCAAAAACGGGATGTCAGGTCTAGCGGCGTGAGGGTGGACGGCGGCGCCCGCGTCCTCGATAGGACGGACCATGGCTGAGACCTGGGAGACGGATGGTGACGGTGGTACCTTCGCCAGGCGCACTGCCGATGGAAATCGAGCCGCCATGTTCTTCGACGATCTTCTTGACCGAGGCGAGACCTCAGACCGATACCGGCGCGCTTCGTGGTGAAAAACGGCTCAAAGACTTTATCGACGATTTCCGCAGGAATAGGAGCCCCGTCGTTCTTGATGAGGATCTGGTCTTCCATGCCGCGCCCCGCGCGATGTTGGGTGACCTGTATATGGAGATGCCCTCCGGGGTTCATCGCTTCGCTCGCGTTCCTGAAAATACTCAGAAAGACTTGCTGGAGTTTGGCTTCGTCGCCGCGGACGGGCGCGATCATCGTTGCGTAGTCCTTGGTCACCTGTATCCTGGTGACTTCGAGGTCGGTCGCGATGACCGTGAGCGCGCTCTCGATTACTTCGGGAATGCGGACGAGCCGACGATTCAGCTCGAGCGGTTTCGCAAAATCCAAAATCTCGTTCAGGATGGCTTCGATCCTGATCAAATCGCGCATCGCATTCTCGACGCGCGTCTGTGGGTCGAAATCGAGGATGCCTTCACCAGTGACTTCTTCCAATTGAGCGCGGATCGAAGCGAGCGGCTCGCGCACTTCTGCCGCCAGGAACATGCTGAACTCGCCGATCGCTGCCTGTCGCTCCTGTTTTCTGATGATGGGTTCCGAGGGACCTGGAGCGATTGCGGCTCCGGGCGCGCCTGCTGGTCCAGTGGCGGCCGCCTGGCTGGTTGGTCCCGGCGCCGGAGCCTGGAGAATATCCGCGATCTTCACAATCGTCGGCTCAAGCGTACGGGCATCCGACTGTTGATAACGTCCGGCTTCTTTCGATGCCAGGGTGATGGTCCCGCCCACTTGTCCGCGGACGAAGAACGGCACGACGAGCGAGGAGTGAAGCCGGTCCTTGAACAGATACTTAGTGATCGAGGAATCGCCCCTGTGTGGAGGCGAGATCGTGATCCACGCGAGGCTTACGATGGCGGATCGCCCACCCGGAGGCTGAACTGTCGAGCGCGAGGCGATGGCCCGGCTTGAGATCTTTCTTACTGTCCTTCTGCTCGCTCTTCAGATCACCGGCCAGCCCCAGGACTTCGACATTGCCTGCAAGAGGATCGTAGCGGCAGGCCCAGATGCGATCGTAGGCGACGTATTGGTTGGCATCCGTCAAAATGGCAATAACCTTGTCTTGGAGTTCCGGTGTAAGCTGAGACGCCGGAGCTGAGAACATTTCTGCCGGAGAAGGCGGTGGAGGGACCGGCTCTTGCGCGACAAACGGGCGGCTGAGCACGACATTCATATCGAACAGGCCTTCGCGATCCAGCGCTTTCGTTACGTCTTCGCTGGCCTGCTCCATCAAGCTCTTCTCTTTTTTCGCGAACGTGACGCTCTCTTTCCGCCCGATCACGAGAAAGCCGTATGCCCGATTCCGATACTGGAGAGACACCCCGAGCAACGACTTCGTACCCGGTGTAATCAAGCGGAGGCGAATAGTGCGTCCGCTCTCCTGGTCGCTCGTGGGGGCCGATGCAGCGATGGCGTGGGCCGACAGCGTTCTGAGGATGGCTTGAATATCGCGAGGCGTGAAGCCTCGTGCAGCATGGCCGACCAGAGGGCCTTGGTCACGGTGGAACACGGCAGCGAGCGCTGCGTCGACCGGCAGCTCGTTGATCACGGATGTCAAGGTTCGCTGGAGATGCGTTTCAGGAACTTGTTTGCTCTGTGGAGCTGTGGATGTCATTCGTGAGTTGAGCCAGGATTATTTCATCGTTACGGGGGTAGCAGACGCGCGGCATTGTAACAACGCAGGAGAAGCAATTCAATGAAAAGGAAGAGTAGGCTGAGGAGATTATGGCAGTAGGCGAGAACGTTGAGGGGCCGCACAGGTCGCACAAGATCGGTCTGTCCGGTCTATCTGGTCTGTCTGGTTCATCTGGTTAGGTTCTTCAACCAAACACACGAGACAGACCGAATAGACCAGACAGACTTTTCCGCGTGCTGACAGGTCCCGTTATTCGTCGGGATTGATAATCTTGGGCGGGCGTTGGGGAAACGAACCACGTTCCGTCGAGGGGCGGTCAGAGGTCCATATGTTGAGGATCATGGTGACCAGACTGATCACGACAGAGCCGCCGACTGCCGGCCAGAACCCCGTGACCGAGAATCCCGTGACCAGATATGCGGTCAATTCCAGAAGGAGCGCGTTGACCACAATGAGAAAGAGCCCCAACGAGAGGATGATCAAGGGAAGGGTCAGCATCAGGAGAATGGGCCGGACCAATAGGTTCAGAATTGTGAGCACAAGGACCACGGCGATTCCGGCGAGGAACGAATCAACCTGAAGGCCGGGCACGATCATGACCGCCAGAAAGACCGCGATGCCCGTGATCAGGACTCGAATGATCGCCGCGCGCATTCCATAACCTCAAAATGATTATTGAATTCCCCTGTGACGCGAAGGGCGACATCGATCATCCTAGTTGACCGGCGTGGGTGGTGTGGGGGCCGGTACGTGTTTGGCTGCGGAAAAATGGATTTCGGTGGCGAGCAACACTTTGCCTTCCTTTGTGGCCTTGATGACGACACGATCACCCACCTCCGGCACGTTGGCGTCTTCCGGATTGCGTTGGTCTTTGTAGAGGTCTTCTTGTTGACCCGCACGTTCACCGACTGGCCCTTGGACGTTTTGACTTCGACATGGGTCGCGTCGATCGCCATAATTGTGCCGAGCACATGTTGGTCGGCGCCGTGGGCGAAGCTTGGCGGAGAAATGACAAGGCACGTAACAATCACAATCAGACGTAACCACATGGTGGATCCTATCTCCTATTACCCTCGCGGATACATTAGTGATGATGGCCGGGCTTGAGTCCGTGCCGCCGCCCCATCGTCTCCCTGCAGGAACTGTCCGAAGGCCGCTTCTTCCAGGTCTTTCTTCGTCGTGGGATTGAATGTCTTCATCTGGTCGAGTTCTTCCGGCGTCAGTTTTGGGAGATGGCGAATGAAGTGGACCAGCTTCCAACTGTCTTTGTCCTCCGCTGGGTCACCGTCTCCCCAGGCCGGCATCGCGGTGAAGCGGATACCGTTGTGGATAACCCAGAAGATCTCTCCATCCGACATCGACTGAGTGTCGGCCAATCGTAAGTCGGGAGCCTTCGGGTACACGTTCTTGCCGATAGGAGTCTGGCCGCTCCCGTCGTTGGCATGGCAGGTCGCGCAGTGATCGGCGAAATGCGCCAACGACTCTTTCATTATGTCGAGGGTTCAACGGGATCGGATTCAGCGCGTTTCGCTGTTCGAGCGGGATCGCCAGATGGCGGATTTGCCGCGCTACTACGATCTCTAGGGGATGTGGCTCGGGTTTGGCGCTAAAGCCGGTGGTGAACAATTGGTACCCCATCCATCCGAGGGCGGCGAGAGTCCCAAGACTCACTACGCCCAATACGATGATGAAGACGATCAATTTCGTTCGCATGGCGACCCCCATGACTATACAAAGTCTTCTGTCTGAATGCCACCGGGTTATCCTGATTGAGACACGCGACGAGGTCCTGCAAGGCGAAACATGAGTAGTGCGAAGACGGGGAGATGCATCAGCAGCCCGCTCATTCCCCATGAACGATTCGCCGATCCAAAATGTCACGCCGAGGTTAAAGACCAGGGCGCCATAAGTAAAGGCCGACGCCTAACAGAAGTCGAGGCGTGACCGACGGAGGCAGCGAGAGTGCGGGGAGTCGGCGCTCGAGCGGAAAGTAGATGGCGAGGGAAATGAGCCCTACCACAGCCCAACCAACATAATTCGCGAAGGGCACGCCGAAGTGAATGCCCGGGTCTGGATAGTAATAAATCTTTCCCAAGAACCAGCGGTCGCCCCGCAGGGCCACAGGGTCGATCACCATGTCGATAAAGGCAAACAAGAAGGCAGTCAGGAAGAGCACAGACCAATTCGTTCGCGCGCCTACATCAAGATGCAGCGATTTGAGCATTGGCTGAGCGGAAGTAGGTGACGGCATGATTGGAAGAAGGAGACAGAGGGCGACGCAGTAGGCGGCGTACAGCAGAAAACTGAACGAGATCGAGTCCATGAACGGGACATTGGCGAAGTAGAGCTCCTGGCCCACGGTCGAGCCATTATAGTGGTACCATCCGAAGGGAATGCCGTTGCGAGTAGACGAATATTCGCAGACGAACGCCGTGGCCCAACTAATCAGCCAGAAGCGCCAGGTCCGCGGCCAACCGATCAGCTTGATTGCGGCGAACAGGAATGCGGCCAGAAAGACGAAGACGTAGGGACGGAAGAGGATGGTCTTGAAGAAGAGTGCGATGATCTCCATCAGTGCTGAGTGCTGAGGCCTAAGTTGTAGGATTCACGGTTGAACTCTCACACGTATTTTGTGGTCTCTAAACCAGCGCACTGCTTTTTCCAACGCCACTTCCGGCGGGGTTTGCGGGATACCCAGTTCTCGGATGGCTTTACTGCAGTCATAATGCATGTTGTACTTGGCCATCTTCACCCCTTCCAGTGGAATGCGCGGCGGGTGTCCTGTCATGTTTGCCATCCAGGAGATTCAGATAGGCCAACGGCAGTGATTGCCAATCGCGGCAACTTGATCGAAGGCATTTTGACGCCAGTCAGGCGACTCAAGATCTCAAACACCTCACGCAACATCAAGTTTTGCGTTGCCCAGAATGTATCGCTCACCGATCCGGCCCTTCTCCATCGCGAGCAGATGGCCGGTGGCCACGTCATCGACGTCCACGATGTTCATCCCGGTTTCGATATAGGCCGGCATGCGGCCTTTCATGAAATCCACGATGACCTGCCCAGTCGGGGTGGGTTTCACATCGCTTGCGCCGACCGGGGCACTGGGGTTCACGATGACGACCGGCAGCCCTGCCTTCGCGAGTGTGAAGACCTCTTGCTCGGCCAGGTACTTCGACCGTTTGTAGTGGCCGGCCATCTGTTCGAGCGAGACAGGGGTCTCTTCTGTGCCGAGCCCTCCGCCGGGCGGAAGGCCGATCGCGCCGATGGTGCTGCAATAGACGATCCGTTCAGTGCCGACGTCGCGGGCCGCTTCCAGAAGTGTCTTTGTGCCGGTGACGTTGACGTCGTAAAAGATCGCCGGATCTTTGGCCCAGAGCGCATAGTGCGCCGCCACATGGTAGAGCTGTCGGCAGCCGGCGAGCGATTTGCGCAACGAGGCCTGATCGCGCAGATCGCCTTCGACCCGCTCGACGGTCAGTCCCTGAAGATTCTGGAGGTCTGCTCCGGCGCGGGCCAGGACGCGGACGTCGATGCCGCGATGGACCAGCGCGCGCACCACTGCGCCGCCGATGAATCCGGTTGCGCCAGTGACGAGGACCTTCATAAGAAGTGCTGAGTGCTGAGTGCTGAGTACCGAGTGACGGAGAGTAAGACAAGTTGTTGTAGGGCTGAGCAGTCAATCAGAGAATATGGCCTTGTTCTTACCTCAGCACTCATCGCTCAGCACTCAGCACTCAGTTCTTCCGCGAGGTGATGTATCGGGCCAGTTCACGGAGCGGGTCGGCAGCCGGTCCGAACGAGGGGAGGCGCGCGATCGCGCGGGCCACACAGTCGTCTGCCAGCTTTCTGGCGCCTTCGGTTCCGTAGAACGTCGGGTACGTTTTCTTCCTCGCTCCGCGTCGGTGTTGGGATTCTTGCCCAGTTCTTCGCGCGTTCCCGTCACGTTGAGCACATCGTCCGCGATCTGAAACGCCAGTCCGACATCCTCGGCATAACTCGTGAGGTCGTCCAGTTGACGATCCTGTGCGCCGCCGGCGATGGCGCCCATCCGCACCGCCGCGCGTATCAGCATGCCGGTCTTATGTTTGTGGATGTTCTGGAGCGTCGAGAGATCGATGTCTTTGTTTTCAGCCTGGATATCGAGAACCTGACCGCCCACCATCCCCACATTCCCCGAGCCGAAGGCCAGTTCTTGAATCAGCCGCACTTGGCGCGCCGGGTCGCAGCCTTTCATCAGATCCGGGTTGCTGCAGAGATCGAACGCCATCGTCAGCAACGCGTCACCGGCCAGGATCGCCATCGCGTCGCCGTAGACCTTGTGATTCGTCGGCCTTCCGCGACGGAAATCGTCGTTGTCCATCGCGGGCAGGTCATCGTGAATCAAGGAGTAGGTGTGGATCAGTTCGAGCGAACAGGCAATCGGCATCAACCCTGGCGCGGGCTGTCCCACCGCTTCTGCCGCGGCAATGGCCAAGATCGGGCGGACTCGCTTCCCTCCCGCCATGAGACTGTACCGTATGCTTTCGTGGAGCGTGGTGGGTGCCGTGGCGGCGCTGGGCATGACGGAATCGAGGAACCGATCCACGTCGTCCCGTTTCTGTTCAAGATAGTCCTTGATGTTCATGGGGCGAAAACGGGGTTTGTCGTAACCAGCCCAGGAATCGGCGCGGAGCGTAACAAAAGGTCTGGAGGCTGTCAAACCGTGAAGCGTGAAAAGTAAAAGGTGAAATGTGAAACGTAAGGCGTGAGGGGCGTGACGAGGTTGGTGCTAGCTGTCGAACCAAGAGCGACCCCCAAGTCGGCGGTTCCGACCAGCACATTTACTAGCCCCGTTCATTGTATCTGCGCCAACTGCATCGCCCCTTGCCTCTCGCCGTGCGCCTTCGCTATACTTCGATGCATGAGTATTAGAAAAGCTGCAGGGACCTGGGAGCCGATGCTGTTGGGGATTGATCCCCGGATTTGCCCAGTCTGCAAGGAAGGGCTCTACCGCAACAAGACGCTGTTCAGCGGCGGCTGGTCCCGTTGCGCCTTGTGCGAGGAGTTCGTCCATTACAGCTGTCTGGCCAGCGGCAAGGTCTCGTTCTTGAAAGCCCGCCCCGCGTGTGCAAGACCTGCCGTGCTGCTCAGGCGGGCACTCCTTCATCTTCGCCTAAAGCAGCGATTCCGGTGGCTGTCGGGTCGTGACCCCCACTCACAATCAAGCCCGGTGGAAGCCCGTCCGGGCTGGCGGTATGCTTTTTTCCCCGACTTGGTCCGGTTCGTTCTGGCGCCGCTGATTCTTCTCTTCAGTGGATATTTTACGGCGAACTTCATCCTCAGTGGTGCTCTACACCTGGCCACAGACCAGTCGGGCGTTGGCGCTGATTCTCACCGTGTTAATCCTCTCCCGTGAATTCGTCTACAAGGAGCAACTGTCGCGCAACGCGGCGCCGGGCCGTGCATGGTCGGCAGTGCTCTACTCTTGTGCGCTCCCATATCTGATTGGTGTGTTGGTGATGCTGGCTCTTTGGGCTCTCTAAGAAGATCGTTGTTTGGTTTATCTTGTTTCTCTGGTTTTTTGGTTGAACGAAACTAACCAGATAAACAAAACAAACCAGATGAACCGGGCTGGCAACCTGTATCGGTGTGAGGCCGGTCGATGGCAGAGATTATCCGCAGCGGAGCCTTTCTCCAACAGTGTTGGTCGGTGCACCCGCTCTGTCTGACGGTCAAGCGTGTTGAGCCGGAGCGCATTGTGGTGCTGACATGCAGTTCTTGCCGCATGGTGCACCGGGTGACCACCAATGCGGTGACCAGGCAAGTATCGACGGGGATTCCTCCGTGCCAGAACCGGATCCCGCGCAGCCGGATGGACTCGCGGCGCTCAAGACCTGTATGGGCGCCCACGCTCCCGCGCTATCGCTTCGGGAGATGGATGTGTTCCAGGATGCGGTGTGGGTCCGCTGTGCGGAATGCCGGGCGCAGTACGACCTGACGGTCTCCCAGTTCGAAACGTATCAGAAATAGCCGACGCTGTTCGAGCCGGCCGTCCAGCCGAATCGATGATTACGCCATCACAGTTTACAGGCGAGGAAGCGGCCTTAATGGCTGATCAGCACTTCTTTCGCGCTAAGGCGCAGATCATGGCGAAGGTGCGCCACTTGCTCGAGGCCACGCATGCGGCGTTGAAAGAAGAAGTGGCGTCGGCATCGCTCGCGACTCCGTCGGATTTCGATCCAACCAACCGCCAATTTGTGAAGGGAGAGTCTCTCGAACTCTTTCCCTACCAATATCTGGACTTCCCCAAGCATTTCCACGACTCGAACACCTTTACCTTTCGGACGCTTTTTGGTGGGGGCACCACGTCGTGTGCGCCTTACTATTGGAGGGGAGGGGATCAAGCAGCACAAAGTACGGATCGTGAATCGGTTTCATCAGCTCGCCGGGCAGGGGCTGGAACTGTCATTGGCGCCCACGTTGTGGGAATGGAAACGTGGCGAGGGGTATACATTGCCGATCACCCACGATCGCAAGGCGCAGATCGCCGCCGTGTTAGCCGAACGGACCTTCTTGAAGATCGTCCGCTTCCTGCCGTTTCACCGATCCGCGGATTCAGTCGGGTCAGATGCCGGAATTCAGCCGCGAGACCTTTCGTGCCATCCTCCCGGTCGTCACTCCTTCGTAGTCTGAAAAAGCTATTGGGGCAGCGAGATAGGTTGTCTTGACTGTGTGAGATCACTCGTGAGGGGGTCAAGTCAGAATCGGAAGATCGACTATCCAATCTTCAGTCAGGAATCTGTTCGGATCATTTTTACGATGCCGTATGGCTCTTCCTTCAACTCGGACTATGGACGCCAGAATGCTTCCCAATCCTCTTGCCGAATTTGCAGCACTCGAAGCACATCGACCGGGAGGCCAGTGGACAACTGAGCTTGGGCTTCATACCCCACTATTTGTTTATGCAGAATAAACGCCATGGCTTTTAAATGCTGAAGGCTCAACCGAATAGTAGCAACACGTTCAATTGGCGGCGGAGTACCTGGAGCGACCGGATTTGCCCCGGAGACTTGAAAATTCAGCGTGCACCCAAGCGGTCCAAGGTTGAGCTGAAATTGGTCGGCATACACATCAGGGGTCTCAGTCATACGTCCTCCGTAGAATTGAGTTGATTTTGCCGGGCGATATTAGCTTCCATTCTATGATTTGGTCAATGGAGTCAACCTGCACCAGTACCGGCCAGCCTCGGTATTTGTCTCTGATCCGAATCTTGGGTACACTGGGCCCGCTTCAATTGTGGGGTGGCCAAATTGCAAGGGAGGGTCGTATCGTGAAACAGACCATGGGGCGGCTGGGCGTCGGTATGGTGCTTACGACAAGTCTGCTGATGGGGGCGGGATGCGGAGGTACCGGGAAGACGTACTATCTCGATCTTCAGCAGAAACAAGCCCCGGCGCAATTTATGGAACCGGAACCGGTCAGGATCGTCATCGAGCCCTTCGAGGACCGGCGACTGGAAAGGAGTCGGCTCGGTTTGCGGACCCATTTGTGGGGCGGGGTGACCTATTTCAACGTGGCGGGTGAGCGGGCAGGAGACGTGATCGCTCAGGTCCTCGCAGATCGTCTGAAAACGCGCGGATGGAAGGATCGACCCTGGACGGTACGGGTGGCTTCCAGCGGAGCCGTGACAAATCTGAACGATGCCGACATCGTCATCAGCGGACAGGTGCTCGATTTTTCAGCCAACGCCAAGAGTCGACCCTTCTCAACAGTGGTGACCACAAGCAGCAAGCTGGTGATCGTCGCGAAGAATATCGGTGACCAGAGCTCGACGACCAGGAGTGTCGAGGGAGCGCAACGTGATACCGTGGTCTGGTTCAAGGAAGATGACGTACAACAGTTACTGGCCGAGACCCTCGAAGGACGATATCGATCGGTACCTTGCTGAAACAACGATCGAACACAAGGCGTTGAGACCGGCACGGTAAGAGGCCGGGGAAGTGATGTCCCGTTGTGCGTGAACGTCGTTGGGAAACCACGACTCCGCTAACCTTTGGTCAGGTGCTCGCCGTGGGCGAACGGTTGGCTGCGTTGGGGTTGAAGCCGGCGGTGCCTGCAAAGGACGTCATCTGTTATGTTGAAGAATGGACGGTCGAGTCTCCTGAGGATTTCGATCAGCTGGATGCGTGGTTCACGGAAGATGTAACTCAGATCCACGTCCGAGAGGGTTGGCGGGGCGATTTTTATCTCCTGGCAGGCGCCTACCACACAGTCTATCAGCGCTATCAGGATGTGGGCACCTACTGCTCGATCAGCCATCCCTGGCGCATTCGCGATCTCTTACGGCTGCACGACCCACACAGCATGCTTTGGCTGGGATTTCGCCACGCCCATTCGTTTATCCGTGTACGGATTCAAACGAAAGAGGTCATCACGCCCGGCGAGACGCGCGGCGATGCCGAGCGGGCGCAGTGGCTGGAAGAACGGCGCACGGCGTTTCTCGAAGCGATCACGCTGTTGGAGCTTCCCATCGAGACATTGATTGAGAAGCAGCAGCTGGTGGTGCGTCCGGTCGATCCCTCCGCGGCATTGTTCTGCTCCTGGCCCGATGCCTTCGGGCCCTGTCAGATTGAATACAATACGGCGGACGCCTATGAGTTCCTGGTGCCGGCCAGCAAATTGGCCGAAACCTCTGCACCGGGACCAGCGAGCGTCCGGGCCTACCTCACGGGCTTCTCAGAGGACGCGCTCAGTGACTTTCAAGCGATTGAACCCACCGCCCGTTCCGTCTATCGCTGTTCGGTGCATTGTCCTCTCGACGACTTGCCGGAAATTCGAGCGGTGATCAATCCTGACGGCCGCCTCTACAGTACCCTCTGTGAGTTTCAAACACAGGAGCTGCTTCCGGAAGGGGGATGCCTCTGCCATCATCGGGATCGTCGGCAACGAGGCGGGATTTCACATTGAGGCCCGTCTGAACCGAGCCCCGCTGAGAGAAGATCTGATGGCCCCCTGGTTGGAACGAGTGATCGGGTGTTCGGTGGTGTATGCACCCTCTCCCTCCTTTCGTGTAACAGGCTGCTGAAAACGTCCGCCAGCGGCGTTCTCCCCTTGAAAGCATCCTCAACGTAGCCCAGAGGCTACGCCTCCGGTGCTTTCGTCGGCTGCGGCCTTGCTGGACGAACTTTTGAGCAGCCTGCGGGCCAGTTTTTCTGTTGCGCCACACGCGCGGGCATCGGAGGTCTTGGGGCACGATCGTTTTGAGCTGTCCGCTTTCTGTCCTTCATTTGACAATCCTCAGAATATCCTGAAGTTTAGACTCCATGTCCCCGTCCTCAACACTCAGAACCATATTTGGGCAAGCCCTTCATGCCGCCGGTGTTCTTCTTTCCGGTGTGACCTATGACACGCTCACGCTGACGCGTATCGACCGACTGCAAGACAACCTTTTATTGCTGATCTATCTGCTCCTCTTGGGCGTGCTCATCGTGCTGACTGGGCGATTGGGGATCGAGCCTGCCCCGGAGCGGGAACAGTTGGCCACCTTCTCGCCCTTCGTGCGTTGGGTGTTGCGCGTAAGGCCCTTCTATCCGATGGCTGCGCAGTTTCTCTTGGGCGGGCTGTTTAGCGCCTATGCGATTTTCTATTCCCGTAGCGCCACACTCACCAGCACGGCAATCTTTTTTGCTCTGTTGGTCGTGCTGCTGGTCGGCAACGAATTCCTCCGTGATCGGCTCTCCAGTCTGCGCCTCCTCGTGAGCCTTTACGCGCTGGTGTGCTTCGCCTTCTTCACGTTCTTTCTCCCGGTCATGACCGGGTACATGAATGCGGCGGTTTTCCTGGTGGGAGCCGTCCTGAGTGTTGCTGTAACATTCCGCGTGGTTCAATTGGTCTATCGTAACAATCCGGATCGTTCGAACCGCGAGGCGATAGGGGTCACGGTCCCTGCCTTCACGCTCATCGGTCTGCTCGTCGGGTTTTATTTCCTGAATTGGATTCCGCCTGTGCCGCTCGCACTGAAGTTCGGCGGGATATACCATGAGGTGAAGAAGACCGGTGATCGGTTCGAACTCTCGTTCGAGAGAGAGTGGTATCAAATCTGGAAACGTTCTGATGACATCTTCCCGGCCAACGAGCCGATCTACTGCTTCACGGCGGTCTTTGCCCCGGTCGATTTGAATACGACTATTTATCATCACTGGTACTTCCGTCCAAACGATGGCAAACCCTTCACCCATGCCGACAAGATTCCGATCAAGATTGCCGGTGGCCGGGAAGGCGGCTACCGCACCTATACGTTCAAGCAACGGCTAGATCCGGGAGACTGGCGCGTGGACGTCGAAACGGAAGACGGTCGAATCATTGGACGCGTGTCCGTTGTGGTGGCGGAGGGGAGCGACAGGGGCGACGGCCAGATCGTTCTTGTACTAACGGCGTGAAACGTCTCAGTGGTCTCAAATTGCTTGAGGAACGAGAGGGTGAGGGACGGGAAGCCCAGAAAGGGCGACCGCGTCGTCTACAACAGCGCGACTGTTCTTCAACAAAGGCGACGAGGTTCCATTGAATGCGAAACAAGTGCAGCATCTTCCCCCAGACATGATTCGGGTTGAGGCGGGTGTCACCTTCGTTGACCACAAGACCATGCTTGGAAGCCGTCAGACGATGGCCGGTGTGGAATATACCTTGATAGGCATGAAAGTCGGCGGCTATCGGAAAGTCCGCATCAGTCCTCATCTCGACCTACCGAGATACAGGCATTTCGGACCTCATTCCTCCCGACGCAGTGTTGATTTGTGAGATCTGGTTGCGCGACATTGTGAGTGCTCATCCCTTGTAAGGTGTTACCAGGTGTCATATGAACCCTCGTACTTTAGCGCCCTGTCCCTCCAGCCCCAATTGCGTCTCCACCCAAGCTTCCGATGAGGGCCATGCCATCGTGCCGTTTCGCTACCGGAAGTCTCGTGTTGAGGCGAAGGAGGCGTTGAAGGAAGTCATCCGTTCCTTGCCCCGCACCAAGCTTGTCGAAGAAGATGAGTCGTACCTGCATTACGAATTCACCAGCCTGCTGCTGCGCTTTGTCGACGACGTCGAGTTTCTCTTCGACGACGAAGCCAAGACCGTCCACTTCCGCTCCGCTTCCCGCACCGGCTACGGCGATTTAGGCGTCAATCGCAAGCGCATGGAGCAGGTGCGGGCCCTTGTTGAGCCAAATTTGTAGCTCCATTTGGCAATTTCCTTTTGAGTTGTGTGGCCGCTTGCTATGATGCCGAAAACAGGAGGCCGGATTCGATGGGGTTTAAGCGAAAAGGCGCACGTGTCGAGGTAAGCAGAGGCGGCCGTCTGCAGCGAGGGGCCTCTCGGCGCCGTGCAAGGTTCTGGATGTCAGCGAGACAGGTGTCCGGATTGAAAGCCGCTTGTTCGTGAAAAGCGGCGATGCGCTCCAACTCGTGATCGAACTTGACCAAGGGAGAACCTTGACCTGTGGGCTGCAAGTCATCCACGTGCGTTCCCCTAAGTTCGGATCGAAGATCACCTCGATCAGTCCGGAGGACAGGGAGAGACTCGCCCATATCTTCGACGATCATGTGCAGACCAGTTACTCACGCCGGTAGCCGATCTTGTTCATTTGGTCTATCTGGTCTATCAGTCTGTCTGGTTTATCTGGTTAGTGTTGTTCCGCCAAACAGACGAGACAGACCGAATAGACCAGACAGACCGGGTTTTTAGTGCGTGGGGCTGGGTGGTTTTGGGCCAAGCCTGGTCGTATGCTGAAAGATGCACTTTGGGCAGGTGTAGTGGACGAACTGTTTACCACCGACGAGACGCTTCTTCATCGGTACCTGGCACCAGGTGCAGAGGCGATCGGGGAGGTCGGATGAGGGTGGAATCGAGTTCGGTGTGGATGGAGTGATCTGAGCCATGTGCGGCATTCTCTCCGACCGTTGAGGAACCTTGTCAAACGATCGAGCGGCGCCTGAACACCTCGGTGTGAAAAAATAGTTTTCTCATTGCCCCTGTTATGAAAATTTTCGTGATATAGTCCGAAATAACGGTCCAAGCTCAAAGTTTTTTCACCCTCTTAACAGAAAGGTGTACAACCTCTATGAGTAGCTTGCCTGACTCCGAGTCCGCGATCTTTCCAACCGAGTCCCCAGTAGCCGCTTCCATTGCCCCCAGGATATGGTGGGTGAAGGGAAGGCGTGGGGACTTTGTACCGCCGTCGATCTTCAAGATTGCCATCCCGACCTGATTCGAAATGCCGACCATATCCGCCGCTATGTCGTTGAGCTGTGCGAGCTCATCGACATGAAGCGTTTTGGCGAGTGCCAGGTCGTCGATTTCGGCTCCGGCCGCGTCGCTGGTTATTCCATGGTGCAACTGATCTCGACCTCGTTGATCAGTGGCCATTTCGCAAACGATACGAACAACGCCTACCTCGACATTTTCAGCTGCAAGGGCTATGACCCTGCTGCCGTCGAGGCGTTCTCCAAAGATTTTTCGGCGCGCGTCGCAGTGCCGCGACGGTCACGCTCCGTTACTAGGAAGAGATCGGGAGCTGCGGCACCGCGGCTCCCGGTATCGAGCTGAGCAGGCTGAAGTTGAGGTCAAGGTGTTGACTGAAGACCACACTTCTTGCAATCTCAGCCTTGCTTGAGCCGTAACCTTTCGGACCACTGGCGGACTTTTCGGCTTCCTGCTTGAGGCCCTCGCCTTCCCACGAGCCATGGACCCCACAACTGTCAAAGAGTTTCTTCAGCTTCTCCCGGGTCGGCTCAACTCAGATGCCGCCGAAGATCTTGACGTGGTCTACCAATTCGATCTGAGCGGTGCGCTGGGCGGACAGTACATTCTCACGATCCGGGATGGAGCCTGTCAGGTCGTAGAGGGAATGCATGCGGACCCGCACGTTGTGCTCTCGATGGCGGGAGAGGATTGCATAAAGATTTTGAAGGGCCAGTTGAGTGGACCAGCCGTCGCCATGTCGGGCCGCCTCAAGATCAGCGGGGACATCGGCTTGGCGATGCAACTGAAGGCGCTCTTTCCAACTGTCAAGTAACCAACCAACTCCGCGCACTAAAACCGGTCTGTCTGGTCTATTCGGTCTGTCTCGTCTGTTTGGCGGAACAACACTAACCAGATGAACCAGACAGACTAGATAGACTAGATGAACAAGACAGACTTCCGGCTTGTTGAGCATCCTGCTATCGACCAGCTGGTTCTGCCGGCATCCAGTCGACATCTTCCGGCGCCTTGTCCGCATGGCGCGGGAACCGTTCTTCCAACATCACATAGATCGTGGGGACGAGAAGAGGGTGAGGATTGTCGAAAGCTGAGTCCTCCAACGACCGAGCGCGCCAACGGGGCATTGGTTTCGCCGCCGGTACCCCAGCCGATGGCCATGGGGAGGAGCCCCAAAACGGTGGCAAGGGGAGGTCATCAGAATGGGTCGGAGCCGCGTCCGCGCCGCGGTGACCGCTGCGTCGTGTAACTCCCGCCCTCGCCGACGCAGCACGTTCGTATAATCTGACCAGCAGGACGCCGTTTGAAACCACGATGCCCAGCATCATGATGACGCCCATCATCGACGTAGTGGAAAGCGTTGTATCGGTCAGGAAGAGGATCAGGATCACGCCGGGGAACCCCATCGGGACCGCAAACATGATGACGAAGGGATCGATCAGCGACTTGAACTGCGCAGCCATCACCATGTACACGAGGATCAGTGCCAGGACTGTGGCAAACAGCAGGCCTTCAAAGGTTTCCCGCTGTTGTTGAATCTGGCCGGCCAACCGGATGCTGAAGCCGGTGGGGAGCTGGATCTTGGCTAACCCCGCCTCCAGATCGGTGGCGATGGCGCCGAGGTCACGGTCTACAGGGTTGGCGGTCAGATGGACCACTCGCTGAAAGTACTTGCGGTCGATTTTTACCGGGCCGGCATTGAGCTTGAGCGATGCGACGTTCTTGAGGAGGACCGGTTCTCCGGCTTGTGTGGTCAAGACAATGTTCTCAATGTCTGTGAGATTCTTCCGGTGCTCTTCCGCGAGCCAGACGCTGATGAAGTATTCGTTCCCGTTTTGAGGGTCGGTGTAGATGATGGGGTCGGTTGGGCCGTTGCCGTTGAGGGAGTAGAGTACGGCAGTGGCAACATCCGTTTCGCTGATACCAAGGAGAGCGGCCTTCTCGCGATCCACTACCACGTTGACTTCGGGATAGTTTTCCTCGCGGCTGACTTCGATGTCGGCCAGGCCCGGTATCTGGTGCATCATGCTCTCGACCTGCCGGATGACCTCGCGTGCGCGCTCCAAATCGTAGCCGTAGATTTCCACGTCGACGGATTTCTGCGATCCAAAGCTGGTGATTCGTTTGATCAACCCGCCCGGGTCGAAAGACATCGCGACGCCCGGAAAGAGCTTTACCACCTTGGGCCTCACGTCGTTCATGATTTGCACCTGGTTTCGTGTCCGCTTGTCCGGCGTGACGAGGTGGACGGAGATGCTCGACGTATGGGGGCCGGTGTTCGGGTTGAACAGGGAGGAGCGGCCCTGGGCTAACACGCCGGTACTGGACACGATGGTTTCCAGTTCCTCGGCAGGGATCTGTGCCCGTAACACCTTTTCGACTTCGGCTACTTGCTGCTCGGTCTTCTCCACTCGCTGACCGACGGGTGCGCGCAGGACGATGCGGAATTGGCTTTCATCCGACACCGGTAAGAACTCCGTACCAATCTTGGACACCAGCGCAAGCGAAGCGGCGAAGAGGAGCAGGACACCGGTGATGAAGCGCCAGCGGTGGGCCAAGACCCAGCGGAGCGATTCCTCGTAGCCTTTGTCCAACGACTCGTACCGTTCGCGGCTCAATCCATCAGGCGCACGAACCACGCCGGCATCGAGCGGTGCGACTCCTGTTCCGGCTTGAGGAATTTGTAGCAGAGCGCCGGGGTCACCGTGCGGGAGACGAAAAAGGAGGTGAACAGCGAGATCGCGATCGTGATGGTCAGGGGAATCAGGAGCAAGCGGGCAATTCCGGCGACGAAGAAGATCGGGAGGAACACGACGACGGTGGTGATCGTCGAGGCGAGAATGGGCATCGCCGACCTCGCGGGCCGCTTCCAGGATCGCCTCCCAGCGGCGGGTCGTGGTGTTGAGATGGCGTTGAATGTTCTCGAGTTCCACAATGGAATCGTCGACGAGCCGGCCAATCCCGAGGGCCAGGCCTCCCAGGGTAAACACATTCAGGGTTTGTCCGGAGAAGTACAGCACGATGAAGGTCACCATGATCGACAGGGGAATGGCGACGGAAATGATCACCGTGCTCGTAAAGTTACGGAGAAAAAGCAGGATGACCGCTGCGGCCAGCAGCGATCCATGCAGCGCCTGTTCGATGAGGTTGCTGATCGACTGGCGGATATAGATCGATTGGTCGAAGGAAATCCTGATCTTCACGCTGGGAGGAACGCCGATCAGCTTCGGCAGGGCCTTGCGCAGCGCATCCACCACCGCCACGGTGTTGGCGATGGGCTGTTTGTTCACCCGCAGCAACACGCCTCTGGCCCCGTCCGTCCTGACGATGTTGGTCTGAATGTCGGACGAATCGGTCACGGTCCCGACATCCCGTACGCGCACAGGACTGCCCTGTGGATTGACCTTCACGATCACGTCTTGAATCGGGTCGACCGTGCGGAACTGGTTATTGGTGAAGACGTTGTAGTCCAGATTGCCGGCCTTGATGTCGCCCGAGGGGAGAATGAGGTTGGCGGCCTTGACGGAATTGACGACATCGAGGATCGAGAGACTCCGGGCATTCAACAGTGCCGGGTCGAGGTTGATGTTGATCTGGCGGATTTTCCCGCCTTCCACGGTGGCAGCGGCGACGTTGGCGATCTGCTCGATTTGCGGTGCAATGGTATTTGCGGCCAGGTCGTACAGAGCCCGCTCGTCGAGATCGTCGCTGGAGACCGTCACGAGGGAAACGGGAATGTTAGAGACGTCGAACTTGACGATGAAGGGTTGCAGAATGCCGGGCGGGAGACTGTTGAGAATTTGCGTGACGCGTTGCATCACCTCCATCTGGCCGACGTTGATGTCCGCGCCCCAGTTAAACCAGATTTGTACCGCGCCGATGCCCTGTTTTGCGAACGACTCGACATGTTCGACGTTCGACGCAGAACTGACGGCTTTCTCAATGGGATAGACGACACTCTGCTCGATGTCGAGCGGCGGCGCGCCTTTATAGATGACGCCGACGAACGCGACAGGCACTTGAATCTGCGGGAAGAGATCAATCGGTAGTCGCTGCGCGGTGGTGCCGCCCAGGATGATCATGGCAAAGGGACAGCATCAGGATGCCGATGCGGTTGCGAAGTGCGAGGAGGGTCAGCCACATGGTGAAGATGTGAAATGTGAAATGTGAAATGTGAAACGTAAGGCGACAAGAGTAGAGCCAAGCGGGGTCATCATCTGAGGCACCGGATGGCAGAAAGTCCGGCTAACCTTACCGTTCACGTTTCACGTTTCACCTTTACGGCATCCATCGACTGAGTCTGCACGGGGGCGCCGTCGTGGACGAGGTCTTTCCCGGAGACGATCACCTGCTCCGACCCGTCCAAGCCTTTGATGATCTCAACTCGATTCTCGTCGCGGACTCCAATTTCCACCGGCACCCGGTGGGCCTGTCCTTCGCGCACAATGTAGACGTATTGGGAGTCTTCCAGTCGACTCACTGCATCGATGGGGATTTGAATCGCGTTTCGGTGGATGCCGACCAAGACCTCTACGCGGGCGAACATGCCGCCTTTCAGGACATGATCTTTATTGGGGAGATCCACCTCGATCGTCATGGTGCGGGTGGCTCGGTTCAATGCCTGAACGACACGAGTGACCGTGCCCTCGAAGACGCGATCGGGATAGGCCTCGGCGCGGACTTCCGCCTTTTGACCCGCATGGATGAGCGGGACGTCTTTCTCGACGACCTCGATCAGAATGCGGACCGTCTGGATCTCATGGAGGGTGAGAATCCCACGCGAGACGGTGGATGTGCCGGCGGTTGTTCCGCTGACATAGGAGCCGAGATCGAGGTTGCGCTCGGCCACATAGCCCGCAAAGGGCGCACGGATATAGGAGTAGGCCAGGTTCGTCTCGGCTTGCGCCAGGGCGACCTCCATCTGCTGGACCTGCGCGCGGAGCGAGTCGAGCGCCGCCGCCGCCGCGTCGTACGCGACCTGGGCGTTATCCAGATCTTGCTGAGAGACAAACTGGTCTTTGATCAGCGTTTGCATCCGATTGAGCATGAGGGTGGTGTTGCGGACGCTGGCGTCCTGCTGCGCCACTCTCGCCCTGGCTGCAGCCAGGTTTGCCTTAGCCTGATCGACCGCATGCCGATAATCTGTGTGATCGATCTCGATCAGAAGCTGGTTGGCTTTAACCAGGTCGCCTTTGTCGACGTAGAGCTTTGCGATGTAGCCGTCGACCCGGGAGAACAGATTGACTGCTTGGTTGGGGTGATGTCGGCGGTATAGGTGAGTCGAATGTCGAGGTCTTGTTTCAACGGCACCGCTGTGGCGACGGTGATGACACGCGCTTTGCGGGTATCGGTCTTGGCACCGCCGCTCAGACGAAACACGACGAGGGCCGTGACCGCAAAGAAAATAATCACCCCGAGTGTGACAATCGGATGCTGTTTCAGGGGTTCATCGCGCAGGCCTCCCGGACGACGTGCGGTTGGCCGGCGTCTTGATCAGGCCGGTGAGGAAAAGGTCGACGTAGGTTGCCACCGTGTCCTCATGGGATTGATGCATCGGGACTCCAAAGATCTCATGCAGCAGACGGTGATGGACGACCATGCCGATGAACGCGCGGGCAGCCAGGAGGGGATCGACCGGGCGAAACGCACCGTCTTCAATTCTTGTGCGAATATACGCGGCGAGGTGGTCGTAGAACACTTTGTGGTGCTTGCCGAAGAACATCTCGGATAGTTCGTCCCCTTCAAGAGCGCTGAACAAGAGGAGTCGCAAGAGCGTTGAATCGACATCGGGGCGAATGCGATAGCTCGCAATCATCGTAAACACGCGATGGTCGTCGTGCTTTTGGCCGCCGCCTCCACGGCTTCGAGCAGTTCGGTGACGGTCACTTTTTCTGCCAGAATTGCCGCGTAGAGCGTCCGTTTCGTCGGAAAGTATTTGAAGACCAAGGCTTCGCTTACACCTGCCGCTTTGGCAATTTCTTTTGTGGTGGTGCCGTTGAACCCTTTCGCAGCGAAGAGCGACGCGGCGGCCACGATGAGGCTGGCTTGACGATCGAGCGCAGAAGCCCGCGGCCCGTGCGTGGGCTGTGTGGTTCGTTTCTTCATGGTAAGTAAGTGCTCACTCACCGAGATCCTAGCACGCAGCATTTCTAGAGGACAAGCATTGGATCAGAACCGGGCTAAGCGTTGAGCGGTGAACGCGAGAAGGAGACTAGCAGACCCCGAATCACGGATCACACCCACCGGGACTGATTTCTGCCGTCATCATGATCAGCGAAGAACCCGGAGGTATTGCGCGCTCTTCTACGTACAACGGCACTTGACAGAGAAAAGTACCCTGCCGTATAAGCCATCCACCTTGCGAGGTGGTTCTAGAGCAAGTCTAAGGCGGACATTGCGCATTAGAGGATTGCCAACATGGATCTCGCCGGTGGTCAGCGCTTGACGTGCTTCCCGCAGACAATCTCTCGTGTGCCCTCAAACACGGACAATTCAAGACGTAACCGATCGTCCATCATTTTTTCGTATGATGGGCCTGCCCGTGTGGGACGCGCAGACAGGTTGGTTCATCTTGGACCGGCTTCAGGTCCGGTGCCTCAGCAGCGACACGCTCACTCAGATCTTTCTCGCTCTAGCCTAGACTCCGGTACCTGAAAGGGCTGAGGACTCGTGTCCATTGCGACCGTGCCTTGCGCTGCTCCTGGACCTAGCGCTCCTCCAAATCAGGGAAGATCTCAGAAGTGCAGAAGGCCAAGCAGCAGTGAGTGCCGCATTAACACAACCAATAGTAAGGAGGGAGTGATGAAGAGACGACGGTTTCTAGTAGCGAGTGTAGGTACCCTCGTACTCGGAGGGCTACTTCTGGTGAGCAGTGGCCCGGGTGTCACACCCACGTGGGCGCAGAATCCGACTCCACAGCAACAGCAGTTTCGCCAGATAATGGACAAGCTCGATCAGGTCCTGGCGGCCACCAAGGCTGCCAGTGCGGAAGCAGAAAGCACGAAGAGTGCCGGTCACGAGGATATTCAGACGATGCAATGGGATAAGGCTCTGCCGGCATCGCAGCGGTTCGTCGTTCTGGCGGCATTTAACAATGATGCGGTGTTGGATAAAGAAACCGGGCTGGTCTGGGAGAAGTCCCCGCAGTCGGCCGCGGTATCCTTGCCGAACGCCCGCTTAGCTTGCACCAATAAAGCCGTCGGAGGCCGAAAAGGCTGGCGTCTGCCTGCGCTTCCAGAACTGGCCAGTCTGGTGGATCCCTCTGTAGCCTCTCCGGGCCCGACTCTTCCGGCGGGTCATCCGTTTATGGCCGTCCAGTCAGCCAACTATTGGTCAGCATCGGCTCACGTGGACAATCCGACCCTCACGTGGGGCGTGGGCTTCAAGCAACGGCGCCGCGCTCGGTGTCAGTAAGGCTTTCGACCAGCGCGTCTGGTGTGTTCGTGGTGGTATGAATGCGAATTAGTATTGAGGCTTGGGTGGCGGGAATAGTGTGAGTATTAGGGGCTCAGAGGAGGGTAGAGGCTCCGGGCTTCTACCTTCCCCAGCCTCGTGCGACGGAGTTCGCCGCAGTAGAACAGTCCATGTCGGACTAGGGCAGGGATTTCAGTTGTGGTCGCCGTGAGCTTGCCTGGTCAACAAGCGTAAACAAAGGAGGCCCGCCTCTGAGTGTGGAGCGGTTCATGTGCTTCCAGATGAAACGGCGTAACCGGGTTCGTTCCCGTGCCGTGACGAGAAGAAATTCTATTCCGTATTCGTCTTCTACGGCCCAGATCACTCGAACCTCTGAGATGAGAACCGGACGGGACGTCTCAGGGATTGTCAGGTAAAGATCCCAGAAGCTTCCTATGGGCAGCACGTGTGCGCTGCAGAGTTTGCACCCGCTCTCGGACAGGTCAAGCGCCACTCCATGGCCGACATGTTGAAAGCTGTCTGTTGCTGAAAACCGAACCATGATCTGAACAGGGACCCGCTGAGCCGCTCTGCGGTCAGTGGCCTGAACTGGGGGATGGGTCTTCACTCGTTTGCCTGTCCTCTGTCGATGCGCCATCGAGTTCCCTATGAGCCGACGATCTGTCTAATTGGAATGCGCAATATTTGAGCGCAAGAAGTAACTGAGTCGGTTTCGTTCTCGCAGGTTCATCTTGAGGATCTCGACTCCGAAACGATGTCCTGCTGCCCAAGCCACCTTCGCTTCCATCACGAACAGCGGGTCTTTGCCCGTCAGGGAGGTAAAGAAAAATCGTGAGTTCCATACCTGACGTGACGCAGGCGTTGCCGCGAATGCCCAATCCCGTAGGTGAGAGATCTGTGACCATGCCGTCGCCCATGATGAGTTCGCCGGAAGCGTCCTGCGCTGAATACATCAACCCGAACTCTACTGAGGGCCGGGGTTTTGTCTCCGATTGACCGCTTCCGTCAGCAAACTGAAGTCTGCTTCCAGATACGACCCGTTCTCGTTTCATGAGAGCACCTCCTTGTTCCTACTACTGTCTCAGCTGCCGCCGTCATGGTCTGTGGGGGTGACGCCATCCCACAAGAAGCCATGCAGATGCTGCTTCTCTTCCGACTTCAGGGTCCCCAGCTCCACTCCAAATCGGTATCCTGCCACCCAGGAGACCCGGCTCTGGGCAATGCACAGTGGCTCCTTTAGTCCGGGAAGGTCGATAAAGAGGGCCACTTCCATGCCTGGTGTGACCGATCGATTCCCGCGAATGCCGATCCCGCACGATGAGAGGTTAGTAACCATGCCGTCAGCGATCAGCATCTGACCAGCGCCAATGCCGGAATAGAGCAAAGAAAAGAGTGCCGGGGTGCGGTTGCCATGGCGACGATCGGATTGACCGGGAAATCCAGCTACTGTGGTGAAGAGAGCTGCGGGGTGAGGATCCATGATTCCCTCCAGGGAGTACCGATGCTTACATAATGCGGAATGCCGTTCGTCGATCGTCTAAAGACGACAAGCTGATATTTTTCCAGATAACTTCTTGCAGCCGCTTTCGTTCTTCCGGCGAGAGCTTGAGGAATTTGACGGCAAACGAGTCTTTGTCGATCCAGGAGACAAGGACGTCGGTGAGGCGCATGGGGGCTTGCCCGTCCTCAAGGTTTAAGTGCAGAGTGAGGCGGCTACCCAGCGAGCTTGTGGCTACGCCCAGAATCTTGCAGCCGGTTTTGGAGAGGTCTTTCAAGGCCCCCTCTCCTCTGACGATTCGCGCGCCTTCTTCTCCGTAGTAAGTGATTCGGTATCGAATTGGAACCCGTTCGGCATAGCGCCGATCCAGGAGCGAATGAGACTTTTGGGTGTTGACCTTGAGAATGGGGTTGCCCAGTTTCATCGGTACCTCCACAGTGGCTTCGCCGAGGTTCCTCTGTCCTCTGCGATGGTCTCAGAATACCGCATTCAAGAATTTCAACAATCCCTAAAGAGAGGGGATAAAGGCCCCACCAGAAGAGGGGAATTGGGCGTCCACGCACAATTGGCGCTGGTTTCCAGGCAGAATGCTGAAAAGTCCGCCAGCATCGTTCTCACCATCGAAAGATCCTCAACGTAGCCCAGAGGCTACGCCTCGCCGTCTTGCATCGCTGCGGCCTCGCTGGACGGCCTTTTGAGCATCCTGCCAAAAGCTTCGGACAGATTAGGCAGGGGAGACGACCGTCAAAACACGGTGGCTGGTTTGCTGTCGGTCAATTTTCGGCGGAGTTCCTGGCTCTCGAAAAAGATGATGCCGCGATCGGTACTGGTCTCGTATCGGAGGTTCACATCAGTTTCGAACCCAGTCCAGCTAAAGAATTTGACGGGGCCGGCGGCGATCTGTCCCGGTGTGCGGTCGAGCGGTCCATAGAGGGATTGGAGATAGGCAAGAATCTGGTCGTGGGTTGCCCTGCCTTGGTAACGCACGGTGACACGAGCGAACTTGCCTTCTGCCGTCACGAATCGCATGGAATCGACCGTTGCCGGGCCAAGCGTAGGAGACCCGGCCTTCAGTTCATAGGCTTGAGATCGGCCGGTGTCCTCGACTTTTACGAAAGTGTCGGTTTCTGAAAATGTTGCGCCCCAGGGGATTCCCTCGAACCCGTTTGGATCGTTCTGCATCGGCACGCCGAATGCCAGGGTGCTCTGCAGAATGAGTAAAAAGAAAAGGCAGCTGAGAGAAGTGCGACAGATCCAAGAGTCTATGTGCAGCCGGCGCGGCATATCACTCCCCTGTATCAGCGATATGGTCGTTGAACCGAGGCGCCAAGGTGCGGCTGTCGATAAACACAAATCCCCGCTCCGTGTTCGCATGATAGGTCAAGTTGATCTCGGTATCGGTCCCGCGCCAATTGTACTGCTGATTGAGGCCTCGCATCATCTGCCCGGGGGCGCGCTCAAGTGGACCGAACTGTTGCTCCAGATAGGCAAGGATCTGTTTGTGTCGATCGTCGCCCTGATAGTGGATGGTCACGCGGGCAAATTGTTCATCGACCGACAAGAGGCGGAGGCGTTCGACCGGGACTCCGCCATACGATGGCGCGTTGCCCCTCAATTGGTATTCGTTCACATGCGGACCTGCCCTGGTGATTTCCAAGTCCGGCCGCGTGGTCAGAGCAATACCCCAGGCCATAGTCTGAAAACCGTTCGGATCGTTCAACATCGTCACGGCATGGGCAAGAAAGGGGCGGCTCAGACACAATAAGAATCCCAGCAGGGCAAGGCATAGACCCGCGTGATTTCTCTGTCGTTTGATCATGGCAGAACGCTACCATGGTCGATCGTATGGCGCAACTCCCGCAGTTTTGTTGAGAATGTCCAGAGGCATAGCTTATAATGCGCCGGTTTTTCCATGTGCGTAGCGGCAAGGAACCGACACGATGATTGAAAGCGACGCGTTCGTCCAGGCCTTGCAAGATATCGGGGTGGATTTCTTTACAGGGGTCCCGGATTCGACCCTGGGCGGCATTATCGCGGAGTTGATGGAGCGGCGTCTCTACACCCCGGCCGTTCGGGAGGATGAAGCGGTCGCCATGGCTGCCGGGGCCTATATGTCCGGCAAGGTTCCCGCCGTGCTCATGCAGAACTCCGGACTGGGTACCTCCCTCAACGCCCTCATTTCATTGAACATGATTTACTGCCAGCCCTGCATTCTGATTGTGTCCTGGCGCGGCTATCAAGGCAAAGATGCGCCCGAACATCTGGTGATGGGCGAGGTGATGCCGCAGTTTCTGGATACGATGAAGATCCCCCATCGCACCTTGACGGAAAAGACGGCGATTGACGATCTGAAATGGCTGGCGGAGACGTTCATGAAGCAGCGCATCCCCGTGGCCCTCTTGATGACGAAAGGTGTTGTGAAAGGGTTGCACCCATGAGGCCGGAGCAAGGAACAATGCAGAGTCGGGCAATGGCCATGGCGGCTTTGCTGGAACTGCTCGGCGATCAGCCGGTGATTATTTGCAACGGGTTTCCCTCGCGTGAGGCCTACCACATTGCCGATCGTCCGACCCATTTCTATATGATCGGGTCCATGGGCGTGGCATCGGCGATTGGGCTGGGTGTGGCACTGGCCAAGCCGAAGAAGCAAGTCGTGATATCTCGACGGTGATGGGAACGTGTTGATGGGAATGGGCACCTTGGCCACGGTCGGCGCGCTCAAGCCGAAGAATTTCATTCATGTGGTGTTCGACAACGAGGTCTACGGGAGTACCGGCAACCAGCCGACGATTTCCAATGTGGTCCCGCTTGAGAAGGTCGCGAAGGCGGCCGGGTATGTGAATGTCGAACGGGTGCGGGACCGCGAAGACCTCGTCTACGAATTCAAAGACATGCTGAAGAAAGACGGGCCGAGCATGTTGCTGGTGAAAGTCAACGAGATGGTGGAAGATGTCGGGCGCGTGATGCTCGATCCGCCGGAAATTACGAAACGGTTCATGAAAGCAATCGAATAACATCGTGAGGGGTAAGGCGTAAGGGGTGAGGGGTAGACCGAATCTTCCCAGGCGATTTCGCCTCACGCCTCACGCCTAACGGAGTTTATGATTTTATTGAATCCAGGACCGGTGAATGTGTCGGAGCGGGTGCGGCAGGCGCTGTTGCATCCGGATGTCTGCCATCGGGAGTCGGAATTTACCGAACTCTTGCACGGAATTCAGGCGAAGCTGCTGAAGCTCTTCGTGCCTGGGGCGGAGGCGGAGTATGCCGCTGTGGTGTTGACTGGATCCGGAACTGCGGCGGTGGAGTCCGCCGTCATGTCGGCGCTGCCGCATGGCAAACGCATGCTGGTACTCAACAACGGCGTATACGGCGAGCGCATCTCCCAGATGATCGGCCTCTATCGCCTGGGCGTGTCCGAACTCAAATACGATTGGACGACCAGGCCGGATCCGAACGGTTGCGGCTCGCGCTACGGCAGCATCCGGAAGCGCATGCGGTAGCCATGGTCCACCATGAAACGACCACCGGGCTCATCAATCCGGTGAAGGAAATCGCGGACGTCGTCGACAGTCAGAACCGGGTGTTCATTCTCGACGCGGTCAGCGCCTTGGCAGGGGAGCCGCTGGATATCGCAGGGTCTCACATCTATATGGTAGCGGGAACAGCCGGAAAGTGTATTCAGGGATTCCCAGGCGTGTCCTTTGTGCTCGTCCGCAAGGGATTTTGGAGCGTATGCGTTCGTATGCCAGACGTTCGGTCTACCTTCACATGACTCAGTATGTGGATGATGAGGGCCGCGGGACGATTCCGTTTACGCCGGCTGTGCAGGTCTATTACGCGTTCGACGAAGCGTTGAACGAACTCATGGAGGAAGGGGTCGCCAAGCGGATTCATCGGTATAAGAAGGTCGCAACCCTCATCCGAGACCGCATGGCAAAACTCGGCGTGAAGCCGCTCTTGACTCCCGACAAACAGTCCAGCACGATCACCGCCTATTTTCTTCCCGAGGGCATGACCTATCAATTGTTGCACGATCGGCTGAAAGAAGAGGGCTACGTGATCTATGCGGGCCAAGGCCAACTCCAGAGCAAAATTTTCCGTGTGGCGAACATGGGTGCGCTCACGGAGGCGCAGTTGGTCGGATTCCTCGACGCGTTTGAACGGATCTGCGGCACAGCATGAAAGCCATTATCCTCGCGGCTGGGGTCGGGAAGCGCCTGTGGGAGGTCACGCAACATCGTCCGAAGTGCCTCATTGAGATCGGCGGGCAGACCCTCTTGCATCGCTACCTCACGGCCCTTCGGAGCGTCGGCATTCACCGAGCCGACATAGTGGTGGGCTATAGGCAGGGAGATGATTCGCGCGGCTGTGGCAGCGAACTCGTGTGGCGTGCGTGTGGATTTTCTTGTGAATGAGCAGTTCCATCGCGGCAGCATTTCTTCGCTCTGGATCGCGCGTACGGCATTGGATGACGACGCGATCGTGATGGATGCAGACGTGCTTTTTCATCAAGAGATCTTGCGGCGTTTGGTACGATCTCCCTATGAGAACGCGTTGCTGATGGACGACACCGTCAAACAGACCGGGGAAGAGTGTATGGTCGTGGTCGAAGGCGGGCGCGTGATTGCGCTGACGAAAACGATGCCGCTGCACTACGACTATGCCGGAGAAGGCGTAGGGTTTCTCAAGGTCCGGCATGCCGATACGCCCTATGTGGTTGCGTCGCTCAAGACTCATGTGGATCGCGAGGCCTGGCAGATGGAATACGAGGACGCGCTCGTGGGATTTTTCGAGACGTCAAAGTCGGGCATGAGAAGATCGGCGGACTCCCCTGGACCGAAATCGACTTTATGGAAGATGTGACAAAAGCGGAACGGGATGTGTTGCCGAAACTGTAAGCGCGGGGGAAGCGGGGGAATGGGATAAACGGGATACCGGCTGCTAGAATAGTGGGGTGATGGGAATAGTCCTTCCCCCGTATGACAAGGATCGGCCGATCATGAGCGAAAGCATAGTTCAGAAACAGGCAGGTCTCCAGGGGTTGAACACAGCGATTCTCTTGCCGTCGGTGAGCCTCTTCGGCGAGGCTCCCGGATTGTATCCCAATGAGGTGGGTCCCCTGACCAGCGTGGTGGGCATCGGCCTGTTTCAGCGGACGGTGTTGACGCTGCAGCGCGCCGGTATTCGACAGCTCATGGTGCTGGTCGGGCCGGAGGAGGATCAGCTCAAACAGGCGTTGGGCAAAGGGTCACGCGTGACGATCCCTGTGCGCTGGTTGCCGATTCGTGAGTTTCCGCTGGATGATCCACGCACGTGGGAAGCGTTGGCTGCTGAGGTTCGCGGCTTCTGTCTCCTATCCGGCGTGCAGGGGTATTTGCGGGCCCCTTGATTGAAAGACTGCGCCATGAGGTGCAGGAGGGCCAGGCGATCGTCGTGGCACGGGCCGATAGCGAACGGGATCGGCAGCTACGCCGGTCGAATTTGCGTCTGAAAGTGCAGGCGGGACGACTCCTCTCGATTACATCGAAACAGGAGGCCACGGCGCTGGTGGCGACAGACCTGCTGGTGCTTCCCGCCGGCTTTATGAGCGCTGCCGGTCAGGTCGATGCGGAAACCGGTACGCTGCCGATTCGTCGATGGCTCGAACGGGCCGCGGTGGACGGGCATGTGCGGGTGCTGTCTACGGAGGCGAACCGGTCCCACTGGTATCAGGACGTGCGCGATGCCGCCGATGTCAAGGCCGCTGAGAGGAAGCTCTTCAAATCCCTCAAGGGCGAGTTCGAGGGCTTCGTCGACCGGTTCTTCAATCGAAAGATCTCCCGCTGGTTCACGCGTATCTTTCTCGCCGCAGGCCTCTCGCCGAATGTCATTACGATTATTGCGACCTTGGTTGGGTTGGCCGCGGCCACCTGCTTTGGCGTCGGGACGTACAGCGCCGGCATCATTGCGGCGCTCTTGTTCCAACTGGCGGCGATCATCGATTGCTGCGACGGTGAAGTCGCCAGGCTCACCTTCACCGAATCACCGTTCGGGGCCTGGCTCGATATCGCCATGGATAATGTGGTGCACATGGCGATCTTTGCCGGCATTGCCGCGGGCGCCTACCTGCGCGTGGCCGGGAGCGACGGGGCGTGGGTTCCTCTTGCCCTGGGTGCGGCAGCGGTGATTGGAAATGGGCTCTCGTTTTGGCTCGTCACCCGCGCGCAAAAGATCAAGTCCTCGAGTGGATGGAAGACGCCGGTGCAGGCCGCCTGGTCGGACTTCATGCTCAAGAACGTCGCGAGCCGGGATTTTTCCGTCATCGTGCTCGATTTTCGCCGGTAATCGGCAAGCTCGAATGGTTTCTCGGTCTGGCCGCGATCGGATCTGTGGTGTTCTCGCTCCTGATGCTCTGGGTCATCAGACCCTCGGCCAGGACCCGTGCTTAAGCTCGTTCTACTTTTTGCCGGCCTTCTCACCCTCATTCTCCTCGTCTGGAATATCGGTCCAGGGCGCATCTATGAGGCGGCGTCGCAACTCGGGCCGATCGGGCTGCTCGTCCTGCTGATTCCCTCCACCATCATGTACGTCGTCGAAGCGTACGGGTGGAAGATCACGCTTAGGACCTTCGGCGAAGAACATTCCATTCTGGCGTGTGCTCGCGATCCGGACTGCCGGTGAAACGGTGAACATGACCACGCCAACCGCCTATGTTGGGGGCGAACCGCTCAAAGCCTATCTGCTCACAAAGCATCATGTGCCGATTGTGGAGGGACTTGCCTCGGTCGTCATTGCCAAAACGACCATGACGATCGCTGAAGTGGTCTTCATCCTCACTGGGCATCGCACTCGCGTTCTGGAGTGTCGGCGCCGACGGCTCATCCGGGCAGACTGTTGCGAGCGGCGCTGGTCAGTGTCGGCTTTCTGGTGCTCGTGACTGCGGCGTTCGTGTTCGTGCAGCAGCAAGGGCTCTTTACGTGGCTATTGGAATTTCTGAGAAAGATCGGGCTGAAGATTCACTATCTCGAAGTGCGTGAGAAGAAACTACGGTCGTTGGATCGAACAATCCTGGATTTTTACCGTGACAACCGCCTGACCTTTTGTTTCTCCATCGGGTTGTTCTTTGTCGGTTGGATGGCGGAGGCGTTGGAAGTCTACGTCATCATCTATTTTCTCGGCGGTCCGGCCATGGCGCTCTCCGCCATCTCCATCAGCGCCCTCTCCGTCTTTATCAAGAGTGGCACCTTCTTCATCCCCGGCAGCCTCGGCGCGCAGGACGGCGGAAATATGCTCGTGTTGAAGGCCTTTGGTTATTCCGATGTCACCGGCATCACCTTCGCATTGATCCGGCGGTTCCGCGAGTTGGTCGTGGATCGGATTGGGGCTGCTGTGCTTGGCCCTCGCCGGCGGGAGGGCAGCGGTTATTCGAGAAAGTCGCGCCGACGACGTAGGAAATAGTCCTGACGTCAGTCGTGTTTTCCGGGCAATGAGACCATCTGTCGTGACCCATGCTTAAGCTTACGCTCTTCTTTGCCGGCCTTCTCGCACTTGTTCTGATCGTGTGGCAGATTGGTCCCGAGCGCATCTACGATGCGGCGGCTGCAACTCGGGCCGGTCGCACTCCTCGTCATGCTGATTCCCTCCACCATTATGTATGCCGTTGAGGCATACGGTTGGAAAGTCACGCTTGGCCCATCCGCCAAGGATATTCCATTCTGGCGTGTGCTCGCGATCAAGACCGCCGGTGAAGTGGTGAACTTGACGACGCCGGCAGGCTACATCGGCGGCGAGCCGCTCAAAGCCTATCTGCTCAGCAAACATCATGTGCCGATGGTCGAGGGACTTGCCTCGGTCGTCATTGCGAAAACGACGAAGACAATCGCCGAGGTGCTGTTCATACTCTTGGGCATCACGCTCGCATTTTGGAGGGTTGACAGCGATGGCTCATTGGGACAGACCGTCGTTGCGGCGCTGGTCAGTGTCACCCTGCTGTTGCTCGTGACTTCGTCGTTGGTGTACGCGCAGCGGAAGGATTCTTTACATGGCTATTGGAATTTACTCGGAAGATCGGACTCAAGATTCGCTTTCTCGAAACGCGTGAGGAACAACTACGGTCGCTGGATCGAATGATCTTCGGAATACTACCGCCATAATCGGCAGGCCGTGTACTCCTCAACCGGACTGTTCTTTCTGAGTTGGTTGGCGGAAGCATTGGAAGTCTACGTCATCATCTGGTATCTGGGCAGGGCCTGCCCTGGTCCTTTCGGCCATCTCGATCAACGCCTCTCTGTTTTCATCAAAGGCGGAAGCTTTTTCATCCCGGCAGCCTTGGCGCCCAAGACATCGGAAATTTTTTCTTGCTGAAAGATTTTGGTTACTCCGACGTCGCCGGCGTCACCTTTGCTCTGCTGAGGCGATTTCGGGAGCTGGTATGGATCGGGGCCGGGCTACTGTGTCTCGCGCTGCTGAGTGGGCATGCGGCGGGAATTCAGGAACGTCGGACTCTCGACTCAGGGCATGGCTCCTGATACAGTATTGTTTCCCCTTCATTTCCGGCACCCTCGGTGCCAAAGACGGCTGGAATGTGCTAGTCTAAAGGGTATTTAGATGTCCCGATTTCACCGGCATCACCTTCGCGTTTCTCCCTCGATTCCGGGAGCTGGCCTGGATTAAAGGGGGCTTGCTCTGCCTGGCTCTCAGCGGTGGGCGGTCGCAGGCCACTCAGGAAGGCCGCACTCGCGAATCAGGTCATGGTTTCTGACACCTGGTTCTTCCTCCTCGCGAACTTGGAAGGATCATTTTTAGGGTATATTTCCCTTATGACAAGTGTGTTTTTCCCCATATGAACATGGACATAGCGGAACTACTCACCGAATTTCTGAGACGGGACACGGGTGTCGCGTGTTAAGACTGCTCTTACTCCTCGCCGGTCTCCTCACCTTCGGTGCCATCGTGTGGCATGTTGGTCCGGGGAACATCTACGATGCGGCGGCGCACCTCGGGCCGGTGGCGCTCCTCGTCATGCTGATTCCCTCCATCATCATGTATGCCGTCGAAGCGTACGGATGGAAAGTCACGCTTGGCCCGTCGGGAAAGGATATTCCGTTCTGGCGCGTGTTCATGATCCGGACCGCCGGTGAAGTGGTGAACACGACCACGCCGGCCGGCTACGTCGGCGGCGAGCCGCTCAAGGCCTCTCTGCTCAGGAAGCATCATGTGCCGATGGAGGAAGCGTTCACCTCCGTCATCATTGCCAAAACAACCATGACGATTGCCGAAGTGGTGTTTATTCTGCTCGGCATCTCACTGGGCGTATGGCTCCTGGGCGGGAATGATTCATCCGGACAGACCGTGGCGGCTGCAGTCTTAAGCGTGGGCCTGCTGGCGTTCGGGACCGCCGCGTTTGTGTTTGTGCAGCGGCAAGGACTCTGTACCTGGCTGTTGGAATCTTTGCGGAAGATCGGGGTGAAGATCAAATATCTCGAAGCGCGCGAGGAAAAACTACGCTCGCTGGATCGAGCGATCTTGGGATTTTACCGCCATAAACGTCCGGCGTTTTGCGCCTCCACCGGGCTGTTTTTCTTGGTTGGATGGCAGAGGCATTGGAAGTCTACGTCATTCTCTATGTTCTCGGTGGCCCTGCCATGGCCTCTTTCTGCCATCTCCATCGCCGCCCTCTCCGTGTTTATCAAAAGCAGCACCTTCTTCATCCCCGGCAGCCTCGGCACCCAAGACGGCGGGAATTTGCTCCTCCTCAAGGCCTTCGGCTATTCCGATGTCACCGGCATCACCTTCGCACTGGTCCGGCGGTTCCGTGAGCTGGTATGGATTGGGTTCGGGCTGCTGTGCCTGGCGATACAGCGCAGGCAGGTTCCGGCGAAGGAAATTCTCGCACACGATTCACGAATCGTTCCCGACACTTTTTCCTTCCGCCTGTTGCTCCAGCGGTTCCGCGAGCAAACCTGGATCGGAAGCTGGATCGGAATTTGGATCGGAAGCTCGTTGCGGTGCTCGGCGATGATCGGGACGCACGGGATTAAGCATCCTGCCGAGAAGTTCTCCTCCTGCAGACATGCCCGCCATTGAAATTCTGCTGTGCCGAAACGGTTATTCCGCAGTCGGCTGAAAACGGCAGCTACTTTTGAGGAACCGATAGGAAGAGTGCTTACGGTAGAAGGGCGCTGGTGACTACAATGTAACTACATTGTGGTACCAATCCTGGAGGTGCGTACATGATAAAAATTGACGAAGCACGGCAACAGTCTCGCCCTCGTGCTTGATCGGGGGTCCTCGACCTTCTGGAGATCGATGCCGACACGCCACTCAACATCAAGACAGACGGAAATGTCTCATCGTGACACCGTTCAAAACTTCCGTGCGGCAGAGAAAGTTTCAGACGGCGTTGGCAAAAGTGAATCGACAGTACGGTCCCGCATTGAAAAAACTGGCGGAATAGACGGTGAATCCAGCAGTCTGCTAGGAAGTCGCGCGGCGCGGTGGAATCGATGTGTGCGCGTTGAGCCATCTGGTCCAATACGAAACCGTACAGCCGGAGATTTGCAGCGGGTTCCACTCAGGACGAATTCGATCCCGGCTCGTGTGGCATTTGCCCACCGTACGTGGGCAAGTTCAATCGGCAGGGACTCGTGCCGATCGGGGAGCAGCAGGCACAATGCGACATCCTGGTCTGCCAGCAGAGGTTGATCGGTTTCGATCGTGCATCCTATTGCCGAAAGATTCGTGATCGTTCCTTCGCCGACCGTCGACATTCCACAGTACATCGCCGGGTAGGTGACTGGCAGGCGGTAGAGGCCGCGATGGTAGGCTTTGGTCTGTTGCATCGTGGAGCACAGTGTAACGGTGGTGAGGGGCTGGGGAGAATTCCCCATTAGAAGGATGGGAAGGACAGTCGTGCTGCCGCTGCTACAAGCCAGAGCCCTGTTGCTTGCCATAACGCGCAGCGCCGCTTGGCGCAGCAACTTGTTCCGTTCCGACTCATCGTCGAACGGAACGTCGAACGAGGCTGCGCCACCCGTAAGAACGGGCCGCGGCGCTTCGCTATGGCAAGACACCAACAGGGCTCTGATGCCCGAATCAGCAGTCACGACTGTCCTTGAGAGGATAGAACAAGCGAGCTTGGAGGGAAGAGAAGGGCGGCCTGGTCGTCCTCTCTGCTCGCGGAACGCGCACGCTCAGAAGGTGCCTCGTTCGACGCGCGCATTCGAGGATCAACCAGGCCGCCCCCTAAGAAGAGAGGAAAGACGGAAAGTCCGCGATGAAAAGAGGCTTGGAAGGGTCACCCACGTTGGTCTGATGCTCCCGGAACGCGCGCCCTGAGAAGGGCCTCGTTCGACGGCCGCCCTTAGACCAACATGGGTATCCTTCCAAGAGAGGAAAAGCGAGCGAGTTTGGAAGGGAGCATTGTATATTCCTCACCGGTTATCTCAATCAGCCATCGGATGAATAGTATCTGACCTTCATTTTTGGGGCAATCGACTCTCGTGAGGCATATTGTAACCGTAGGTGAATAATTCGTCTTCCGGTATAATCGGTCGATCAATGCCAGCCCCACAAGCATACATCACACCCAGTGTCCTGAAATGGGCTCGCCAGCGGCGCAGTCTTTCTGTTGAGCAAGCTGCGGCCAAAGTTCCAACCAGCCCGGAACAGTTGGCTAGTTGGGAACATGGTGGGAGCGAATCCAGCCAACTTTGCGTCAGGCGCAAAAGTTAGCCCATATTCTCCATGTACCCTTCGGATATTTATTCCTATCCTCCTCCTCCCGCCCAAACAGTACTGTTGCCTGATTTGAGAACAGTTGCAGATGATCAGAGAAATAGTTTTAGTCCCGATTTTCTTGACCTGCTGAATGACGTCTTGCTCAAGCAGCAATGGATTCGAGAATTTCGAGAGGCGGAAGCATATCAGAGGCTTCAATTTGTAGGCAGGTTCACCCTTCGAAATAGTGAAAACAATATTGCGAGCGATATGTCTGGAGTTTTAGGAATCAACGATGGTTTTCGAGAAGAGGCGGCGAATTGGGAAGACTTCTTGATTCGGCTAATTGCCCATGTAGAAAACTTGGGAGTTCTTGTTCTTCAGAGTGGCATCGTTAAGAACGATACGCACCGTAAGCTATCTGTTGATGAGTTTCGTGGGTTTGTAATCAAAGACGAATTGGCACCGTTAGTCTTTATAAACGGAAACGATTCTGAAAGCAGCGAAAATTTTTACTCTCATCCATGAACTGGCCCACATAGGGATAGGGCAGAGCGGAATCTCCAACCTTGATCTAGGGAATCGCCAGTTTGAGTACAAATCAAAACATCGAGCGATTTTGCAACCGCGTAACAGCCGAGGTCTTAGTTCCTCAGTCTTCATTTCAGCGGGAATGGCAAAAGTAACACAAGGGTCTCGGAGAATTTGGCTCGTCTAACAAGGATCTATCGAGTGAGTTCGTTGGTGATCCTACGGCGGGCGCTCGATTTAGAGAAACTCACGTGGCAGAAATATCTCGTCCACTATCAGGAGGAAAAAGAAAAATACCAACAGCGAGGCTAGAGTAGAAAGTTCGGACGGAAATTTTTACGCAACGCTGGGGAGCCGTAACAGCAAGCAACTAATTAGAGCAGTGCTTTCTCAAGCTCTCGAAGGCAGGCTGTTGTACAGAGATGCGGCCAGGTTGCTAAATGTGAAGGTTGAGAAGCTGGGGCGGGTTGCCACTGAGTTTGGCGTTAGGTAGTTTGAGATGCCGCGATACTGCCTAGATGCAGATACCTTCATCCAAGCGAAGAATGGGCCCTATGGAATGGACATTGTTCCAGCATTTTGGTCCTGGCTGGATCAGCAATTCGAAGCCGGGGTCATATATAGCGCACTGTTTGTATATGACGAGTTGACTGAGGGGACTGACGATCTCGCGGAATGGGCAAAACTCAGGAAGACAATGGCATGTTTGTTCCGCCGACCGACTTGGTTCAGGCTGTTTTTCAACAGATTGCCGACTACGTCAATGTCAATTTCCCACAGCCGCAGGCCCAAGTATTTCTGGATGGTGCGGACCCTTGGGTTGTTGCAGAAGCAAAAGTAGGGAATGCGATTGTTGTTACCCATGAAATTCTTGTGCCGCCCAACTCAAGCAAGGTGAAGATCCCGAACATATGTCAACATTTCCAGGTTGAATATAGGAAAGTGTACGCAATGCTTCGCGAACTGAACGCACGATTCATCTAGAATGTCCCGATGGCTGCGTTGAAGCTTGCCTTATGGGCCTTCTTTGCATTGCTGGGAGCTGTCTCCCTTGCCTTTGTTGTCGGTTTTTGTCAATCCACAGGAAAAGGTGAATGGTCTTTGGCTCGTTGTCGCGGCGGCGTTGTATTTATGTGCTTGCGTTTCGATTCTATGGCCGTTGGATTTCTCGGCGGGTTGTTGAGCTGAACGATCAGCGCGTGACGCCGGCTGTGCGGTTGAACGACGGCGTCAATTTTCATCCCACCAACAAATACGTGTTATTCGGCCATCACTTCGCGGCGATTGCTGGGGCAGGTCCGTTGCTTGGGCCGGTGTTGGCGGCGCAGTTCGGATTCTTGCCCGGCTTTCTCTGGTTGGTGATCGGTGCGGTGTTGGCGGGGGCGGTGCAGGACTTCATCATCCTGGTTGCGTCGATGCGGCGGAATGGCCGCTCGCTTCCTGAAATTGCGCGAGATGAACTGGGCCTTGTCACCGGCACGGCGACGGCGGTGGCGGTGCTCTTCATCGTGGTGGTGGCGCTGGCCGGGCTGGGCTTTGCCGTTGTGAACGCGCTCTATCGCAATGCCTGGGGCACCTTCACGATTGCGATGACGATTCCCATTGGCTTCATCATGGGTTTCTATCTTCAAAGGTTTCGGCCCTGGTCAGGTGGCGGAAGTTTCTCTGCTCGGTGTGGTGCTGTTGATCGCGGCTGTGATCTTCGGGCGGGTGGTCGCGCAGTCTTCGGTGGCGGGGTGGTTCGAGCTGGAGCGAACGACGTTGGTGTGGGGACTGGCGGGCTACGGGTTTCTCGCGTCTGTCTTGCCCGGCTGGATGTTGCTGGTGCCGCGCGGGTATCTCTCCACCTTTATGAAGCTCGGCGTAGTGGCGTTGCTGGGGTGGGAGTGATTCTCATGGCGCCGACGATCGAGATGCCGCGCGTCACGATATTCGCGAGCGGAGGCGGGCCCATTATTCCCGGCACGCTCTTTCCCTTTCTCTTTATCACGATTGCCTGCGGAGCCGTATCCGGCTTTCACTCGCTGGTCTCTTCGGGGACCACGCCGAAGATGATTGAACAGGAATCCCAGGCTACGGTTGGCGTATGGGGCGATGTTATTGGAAAGTTTTGTCGGTGTGATGGCCTTGATTGCAGCCTCGGTGTTGATCCCGGTGATTATCTGGCGATCAATACGATGCTCTCGCCGGATACGCTGGCTGCGATGGGCTTTCCCGTCTCGCGGGATTCAGGAACTCTCGCAACTGGTCGAGGTGGATGTGGCGGGCCGGCCTGGCGGGGCCGTGTCGCTCGCGGTCGGCATGGCGGCTATTTTTTCCGCGCTCCCCGGTATGGCCGGGTTGATGGCCTATTGGTATCAGTTTGCGCTGGTGTTCGAGGCGTTGTTTATTTTGACGACGATCGATACAGGCACGCGCGTGGGGCGCTATCTCATCCAGGAGATGGGCGGGCGTTTCTACCCTCCGTTGCGGCAGATCAATTGGTGGCCTGGGGTGGCGGTGAGCAGCGGACTGATCGTGGGAGCCTGGGGCTATCTCATCGGCACCGGCAGCATCTCGACGCTCTGGCCGATGTTCGGCGCAGCGAATCAGTTGGCTCGGCACCGTGGCACTCTGTATCGGCACAACAGTGCTCATCAAGATGCGGAAGGCACAATATCTGTGGATCACCGCGTTGCCGATGTTGTTCGTCGGCACGATCACGTTGCTTGGGTCCTATGAGATGTTCGGCCTGTTTATGGCCAAGGCCTCGTCGATCGCAGATGGCGGACAGGCCTTTGCGTTATACCTGGATGCTGGGCTGGTGGCTGTTGTGGCCTTGCTCGCGGTGATCGTCTTGGGCGATAGTACGGTGCAGTGGTATGGCTATGTCGTCTTGAAGCGCCCATTTACCAGCAGTGAAGTGGTGGTGATGGCCGGTGGTGGATCGCCGGGAAGATTGCGGACGACGATTCGGCATGATGAGGAGCAGCGGTTGCAGTTGCCCGGCGGGGGCTGCTGCTGGTCTGGAACAGAGAGGAGGGGATCGTGGCTGAGCAGTTTTCGTTTGATGTGGTCTCGGAAGTGAACATGCAAGAGATGAAGAACGTCGTCGATCAGGCGACGAAGGAGATCAAGCAGCGCTTCGACTTCAAAGATTCGAAGACGGAGATTACGCTGAAGGAGAAGGAAAAGGAGCTGAGCCTGGTTTCCGACGATGAGTACAAGCTCAATGCGGTGAACGATATTATCAAGACCAAATGCGTGAAGCGCGGGGTCTCGTTGAAGGCGTTCACCTATGGGACTGTGGAGCCGGCGCTGAGTGGGACGGTACGCCAGGTGGCGAAAATCCAAAGTGGTATCGCGGCGGACAAGGCGAAAGAGGTGACGAAGGCCATCAAGGAGTCAAAATTGAAAGTGCAAGCGCAGATCCAAGGCGAGCAAGTGCGCGTGCTGAGCAAGAGCAAGGATGACCTTCAAGCGGCCATGGCGTTTCTCAAGAGCAAAGATTTTGGGATTGATCTCCAATTCACCAACTTACCGCTGACCCAGGATGCTGAAACAGGCCCCCAACTGCGTTCTCGGATCGAAATAATCCTCAACGTACCTCAGCAGGGTACGCCTCCGGTTATTTCTCTCCTGCGGCCTTGTTGGATGACCTGTTTGAGCATCCTGTTGGGTTTGACTTGTGCATGGCTAGAATTCTTATCCTAGCACTTCTCCTGGCCGTCTCCCTCGTCGGCTGCAATCGCGGCGATCCCATTGTTGTTATCCAGCTCAATCCGAAGAATCCTGACATCATCTACGTCGCGACGAACGACTACATCTATAAGACGCGCGATGGGGGCCAGACCTGGACGAATCTGTCACATGGGATGAGCCACTCGCGCGTGATTTCGATGGCGATTGACCCGGCCTACCCGGCCACGGTCTATGCGGGTACGAAGGGCGATGCTGTCTTTAAGAGTCACGATGGCGGGCAGCACTGGACCTCGATGCGTTCGGGGCTAGACGATGCCACGATCTCGTCGGTGGTGAATCAATTCGTGTTCGATCCGACAGACAGCAACCACATCTTTCTTGCCACGACAATGGGTGTATCCGAGACGCGAGATGGCGGCGAGCATTGGGTGAAGAAAATGGAAGGGATGAAGGAAGTGCTGATGGTGGTCACGCTGGGTATGGATCCGACGAGGCCGTCGATCATATACGCGGGCACGAGCGGCGGAGTGTACAAATCGATCAATGAGGCCGGCCATTGGGAGAAGGTGAACAACGGCCTTGTGTCGCCCGACATTATTAAGTCGTCGCGGGCGCTCAGCGTGACGGCAGTGCTGGTTGATCCATTTGAGCCGGAGACGGTGTACGCCTCCACGCTGGCGGGACTCTATAAAACGACGAATGGCGGGCAGGTCTGGGTGCGGATCGGGCAGTCGCTCCAAGATCAGATGTTGTTTTCGATGATCTTGGATCGCACGAAGCAGGGCGTCATTTATCTGGGCGGCCGGGAAGGTGTCCATCGGAGCGAGGACGGTGGGGCGACGTGGAGCACTCTGAATTCGGGTCTTGCAACGCTCAATATCCGATCACTCGTGCAGAGTCCGGCCGATCCGGATGTGTTCTATGCCGGGACAAACGGGAGTGGTTTGTACAGGAGCAAAAATCGGGGAGAGACCTGGGAAGTGGTGCCGACTGCGCTTTCAAGCCAGTGAGGGAGATTACTGCTTCGGGGCGGTGCCGCGTTCTTGGATGGTTGAACCGACTGAAGACGAACCGAATGACGAGCCAACACCAGATTCTCCGAGGCTTGAGCCCACGCTAGAGCCGCCGAAGCTCGATCCTACCGATGAGTCCGACAAGCTGGATCCCACCGTGGAACGTTGCAGGGATGAGCCGACGGCCGAAGACGATTCGCTGTTGAGGGTGGACTCGCCGATTGAAGGACCCGCACGGCCTGTAGCGCCGATCCCAAACCCTGCTCGGGCCCGAGCTGCCGATGTCGTGGCTGTTTTTCGACGACGCCCCGATGCCTTGGCCGGTGACGCCTTCCGCGCCGATCGTGTCTCCGGTCTTCGGAGTTTTCCCGATACTCGGCCCTGCTGCCGGTGCGTTGCCGATGCTGGCACCTGTTTTGGGTCCTGTCGACAACTTCGGCGCATGGATGTCTCTCTCAATCGATTCCTCCATTTCGCGAATCGCGTTGGCTTCCCGACCTGAGGCTTCAAAGCCTCGTGATTTACGGGTGTTGGTCGAGGTGTTGATGCGCTCGAGCGTCGCGCGCAGTTTCTTCAGGTCAGCGCGGGCCCTGGAGACAGTCGGGATCATTTCGTGGAGCATGATGCCGCGCGAGGCCATCGAATAATTCGACATATTGGTCTGGGTGGACTTGAGCAAATCTCCGACCTCGTTTCCCATTTCTTCGATTTGTTGAAGTTCGTTCAGATCGGTCTTGCAGCAATCGAGGAAGCGGCGATACTTGGTCAGGAATGTCGATACGTCATCCTGCAAATTCTCGATTTTAAATTCGTGCGGCGGTTTGTTGCGAGTAGGTTTTTCCCTTTCTTGCTCTGCTGTCCGGGTCTCTTTCTTCTCAACAAGCGGAACGCACCCAGGCCCTTGCTCTCGCTGAATATTGCCGATCGGATTTTTGATCGGGACACCAAAAGAGCGGAGATGCTGCTGATGCCGTGGTGGGGGTGATGCCGCTGAACGCGAAGGCGACTCCCCAATAAAGACGGCCACGCTGAGGGTCTGGGTTGTCATGAATAATCGCATAAAATGATTGTCGCCCCGACTCGACTCCATGTCAATCAAACTCACCAACTCCGGTGGGTGTAACGAATTGCTCAATCGGCGAGCCAGCCTTGTTCTATGACGATTCGTACCGAAATCATTGAGCCGCGTCGCGAGACCGGCCCGAGGTGCCATGAGAAACTCAACCGGCACTCGGTATTCACGAATGAAGATCCAGCTCCTAGTCCGCCAAAAGGTGATCTAGTTCAGCCGCCATGTCCTGAGGGTGAGCTTCAAGCACTGTTACAGCCGGCTCTATGGGTTTGGGATAATATCCCACCATATGCCGTATGAGACTCTGAGAAGGGTACCGTATCCCGTATCCGCTTGTTCGATTCCCTCAGATTTGAGAGACAAAGCAGGTACCTCAAACTTCATAAGTCCATGAATTTTCTATTGACAAGTCTTTGAGTGGGTGTATACTGCGCGCCGTGGTGGGAGAAAGTGGGTGAACTTGGTGATAATAACTCTATGGAGGTTTCTCGACATATTCCGGTCATGTCAGTAGAAGTGCTGTCTTGGCTCGTTCCGAGAGGACGGTCGAATCTATCTTGACTGTACGGTGGGGTACAGTGGGCATGCTGAGAAAGTTCTTGAGGCGAGTGGGCCTGGCAGCAGGCTCATTGGGCTTGATCGCGATGCGGCGGCCATCTCAGCCAGTCGAGAAACGGCTCGCACGATTTGGTGATCGCGCTAGTCCTGACTCCATGGGCATTTTATGGATCTGAAACAGCATCCTGACCGCCAATGGTATTGGCCAGGTCGATGGAATCCTATTTGACCTTGGAGTCTCGTCCCTGCAGTTGGAAGAACCTGCTCGCGGCTTTAGCTTTCAAGTGGATGGTCCGTTGGACATGCGGATGGATCAATCGATGAGCGGGACCGCAGCTGACCTTGTCAATCGATGGCCGGAAGCGCAGTTGGCCGACGCGATTTTTCAGTTCGGCGAGGAACGGTTTTCTCGACGGATTGCGCGTGCCATTGTCCGCGCGCGGGAACGCCATGCCGCTGGCGACGACGAAAGAGTTGGTTTCAGTGATCGAGGGGGCTGTCCCAGCGAATTATCGCCATGGTCGTCTTCACTGTGCCACCCGCACCTTCCAAGCCATTCGCATTGCAGTGAATCAAGAGCTGGACTGTCTCGAGCCGGCGTTGCGCGATGCAACAGACGTGTTGTCTCCCGGCGGCCGCCTCTGTGTGATTTCATTCCATTCGCTCGAAGATCGGATTGTCAAACACACGTTCCGCGCGCTCTCCGGCAAGGACGATCCCGCATTGGTGGTGCTCACCAAGAAGCCGCAGATCCCCACCAGGGAAGAATCTGACCGGAATCCTCGGTCCCGCAGCGCCAAGTTGCGGGCTGCCCAACGGGTATCCAGGGAGGGTCACTCATGAAGACGGTAACGATTGTGGCCGGTGTGCTGTTGGTCTTCGTGTTTGTGTGGGAACGCGTCGATGTCGTTCGGTTGGGTTATCAGATCGAACGGTTGAAGACCCAGAAAGTATTGCTGGAGCGAGAGCGGGATCAATTGCAAGTGAAGTTTTCCGCGCTCACGGCCCCGGAGCGGATCGCGAAAGTGGCGACAGAAAAATTGGGGCTGATTCCGCCGCAGCAGGGGCAAGTGCTGATGGTGCATCAACCGGGAGAGGCTCCGAGCCTGTCACTCCCACCCGTGGAGCAAGTCCGTCTGGTGAAACGTGACTCAATCGGGAGGGAGAACGAGTGACTGCCGGCCCTTCTCGCGGTCGTCGCTATGTAATGCTGCTCCTGCTCCTCTGCGGGTTCAGCATTATTCTATTTCGGCTAGTCACGCTCACAGGTCATTCAAGCGGCAGAACTCACGGCGAAGGCGGATCGGCAACATCAAAAGACCGTATCCTTCGAGGGGGCCAGAGGTGTGGTGTCGGATCGGCACGGCAAAGTGCTCGCGATGAATGTGGAGGTGCCATCCGTGTTCCGGCGTACCGACGTCGTTGGAGAGTCCATCGACCGTCGCCCGTCATCTTTCTCCGGTGCTTCAAATTCGAAGCAATGAGCTTGAGAGAAAGCTTCGGCAAGACAAGAGCTTCGTGTGGTTGGCGCGAAAGATCGAGCCTGAGCAAGGCCGTCGACTGGAGCAGTTGTCGTTGGACGGCATCGGCGTGGTGATGGAGGGACGGCGGTTTTATCCCAAGGGCCCGTTGCTGGCCCACGTCCTAGGATTCTCCGGGATGGATGGGCAAGGGCTTGAGGGTCTCGAGCGCCGATACGATTCGCACCTGCATGGAGAGAAGCGCGTCACCGTGTTGCAGCGCGATGCGTTAGGCCGACACGGTGTTTCCCAAGGGTTTGGCGGAGCAAGCGCCGACGCCGGACATGCCCTTACGCTGACCGTCGACGAGGTCATCCAATACATTGCAGAAAAAGAACTCGAAGAGGCCGTCACTCGTACCCATGCCAAGTCCGGAATCATCATCGTCATGGAGCCGCAATCTGGTGCGATTCTCGCGATGGCCGTCAGTCCACGATTCGATCCGAATGTCGTCGCCGCGTTGACGCCAGATCGGTGGCGCAATCGTGCCCTGACAGATACGTACGAGCCTGGGTCGACCATGAAAGTGGTGGTCGCCGCTGCGGCGCTTGAGGAAAAAGTGATGACGCCCGACTCCATGGTCTTCGGTGAAAACGGCCATATGGTGATTGCGAATACGACGATTCATGACCATGACAAGCTGGGGTGGATGACGTTCTCTGAGGTGATTCAAAAATCCAGCAACATCGGCGCCGCCAAAACCGGAATGGCTCTCGGAGAGCAGCGGCTGTACCGCTATCTCCAGGCGTTTGGATTCGGCCAACGTACGGAGATCGACCTGCCGGGTGAAGTGAGCGGACTCTTGAAGGCTCCCAAAGACTGGGGCCGTCGATCGCTCGCGTCGATTTCGATGGGACAGGAGGTCGGCGTGACGCCCCTCCAGATGGTGTCGGCGAGTGGCGACCCTCGCCAACTGGGGCGTGATGATGAAGCCCTACGTGGTATCCGAGGTGCGCGATCAGAAAGGTCGCTTGCTTAAGGAGGTACTGCCACACGTGAAGCGGCGAGTCGTGTCATCGGACACGGCCCGGACGATGACGACGATGCTGGAAGGTGTCGTGACGAATGGGACGGGAGCGAAGGCGGCCATTCCGGGTTTCCGCGTGGCGGGTAAAACCGGGACCGCGCAAAAATCGATCCGCGAACCGGCGCCTATTCCTCCACGCAGTTTGTCGGGTCGTTTGTCGGGTATGTTCCGGCGGAATCTCCGCGGCTGGCGATGATCGTGGTCCTCGATGAACCTCAAGGCGAAGCCTGGGGCGGGGCCGTGGCGGCGCCCGTCTTTCGGCGGGTCGGGGAGCAGGTGCTCAACTATCTTGGTGTGTCCAGAGAAGACACTGTGAAAATCGCACTGGCGATGAAGGACCACTAAGAGGCCATGGCGCGCGATCCCATCACCCTCACACAGCTGCTCGCGGCGCTCCGTGGACAGGTCGAGGTTCTGGAGCAGCGCGGCGATGTGAGTCGTCCGGTGTACGCGATCACGGACGATTCGCGGGCCGTGACGGACGGGAGCCTCTTTGTCGCCGTGAAGGGTGAGCGCAGTTGATGGTCACGGATTTGTCGAGCAGGCCAGCAAGGCCGGAGCGGTTGCAGTGGTCGCGCAGGCGCCTGTGGCATCAGGGCCGGTACCGCTCGTGCTGGTGGCTGATTCGCGCAAGGCGCTCGGTCTTCTGGGCAGCCGGTTTCATGGGGATCCATCTGCCCGCCTCAAGATGATTGGCGTGACGGGTACGAATGGAAAGACGACGACGACGTATCTCTGCAAAGCGTTACTGGAAGGGATCGGCCGACGGGTGGGGTTGATCGGCACGGTGGGGTACCAGATCGGGCATGAGACGCTTCCGGCCTCTCACACGACGCCCGGCGCACTCGATCTTCAAGCACTCTTGGCGAAGATGGTCGAGAGCGGACTCACCACCGCAGTGATGGAAGTGTCGTCCCACGCCCTTGCATTAGACCGAACATCGGGCTGCGAGTATGACGTGGCGGTGTTCACGAACCTCACGCAGGATCACCTCGATTTTCATCACACGATGGATGAGTACTTTGAGGCGAAGTTGCGACTGTTTACCGGATTGGCTGGGGGGCAGAAGATCGGGAAGCTCGCCCTCGTTAATCTGGACGATCCCCGCGGGAGCCGCGATCCGGTCAGCCTGTCCCGTGCCGGTCTGGGGCTATGCCGTTCAGAACCAGGCCGATCTCAAGGCGGAACGAGTGCACCTCTCGCTTACCGGGACCGCCTTTACTGCGGCGACTCCCGCAGGCTCGTTCACCGTTGAGAGCCGGTTGGTCGGGGAGCACAACGTCTATAACTTGCTGGGAGCGATCGGAGTGGCGCTGCACGACGGGGCGACGTCCGATCAGATCTGCGAAGCGGCCGCCCATATTACCAATGTCCCAGGTCGCTTCGAGCGGGTCTCTTCCGGGCAGGATTTTACCGTCGTCGTCGATTATGCCCACACGGAAGATGCACTCCTCCGGCTGCTGACGGCAGCTCAGGCGTTGAAGACCGGGCGGATCATTACAGTGTTCGGCTGCGGTGGTGACCGGGATCGAGGGAAGCGGCCCAAGATGGGTCGCGCTGCCGTGGAATACAGTGACGTGGTGGTCTTGACGTCCGATAACCCTCGAACCGAGGACCCGATGGCGATCCTCCAGTGAAGTAGAGGTCGGCGTGCGCGATGCGCTGGAGCGCCGCAGTCATGTGCAGTATCACTTGGTGCCGGACCGCCGTGAGGCGATCGGCGCCGCCATCCGCGAGGCGCGCCTGCGGCGATATGGTGCTCATTGCCGGCAAGGGGCACGAAGATTATCAAATCATCGGCACCAAGAAGTTTCATTTTGACGATCGTGAGGTGGCTCGCGAGGCGATTCAGCAATTGCGGGATTGCGCGTGAGAGTCCAGGCCACAGCCGAGATCGCGCAGGATAAGGAATCGATGGGACTCTTTACGGTCGAGGAGTTACGAGAAGTCATCAGCGTGAAAGTTCTCGCGGGGCAGGACTCGTTATCGGGGAAGCGCCGGATCAGACAGATCAGCACGGACTCCCGATCGGTTCGCCGCGGTGATCTGTTTGTGGCACTCAGGGGCGATCGGTACGACGGGCATGAGTTTGTGCCGGCCGTACTTGCTCAGGGCGCAGTGGGAGCCATCGTTCACGATGAATACCGCCTTCCTCCAAGCTCCGGAGCGGTACGCTGGATCGACGGCCGACCTGCGCCCTTTCTCTTCGGAGTGCGCGATCCGCTGTTTGCCTACCAACAGTTGGCGACGCATCATCGCAGTCGGTTCCATATCCCCGTCGTGGCGGTGACCGGGAGCAACGGCAAGACGACGACGAAAGATATGGTGGCGGCGGTGTTGGCTCAGCGGTGGCCGGTGCTGAAGACCGAAGGGAATTTCAACAATCGGATCGGCGTACCGTACACCCTGTTTCCGGCTCACGGCTCGCCATCAAGCGGCCGTCATTGAGATGGGGGTGGATCAGCAAGGGCAGACGACCAGGCTCTGTGAGATTGTCAGGCCCACGATCGGGGTGATTACCAATATTGGCCCCGATCATCTCGAGTTCTTCGGTAGCATGGAAGGATCGGCGCAAGCCAAGGCGGAATTGTTGGACCTGCTTCCGATCGATGGCATGGCGGTTGTGAATGCCGACGATCCCTACTTTGACTACCTCGCCGCGCGCGCGCAATGCCGCGTCATGTCGTTCGGATTTTCAGAGATGGCCGATGTCCGCGCGAGCGGGGTCACGTCCGATGTTCGCCAAGGAACGACCTTTCGCTTGCACCTTCCTGGAAAGAGCCGTCCCACGATTGTTCGAATCAAGGTGCATGGGACCCACAACGTCACCAATGCGCTCGCAGCTGCGGCGGTGGGTGCTGCGTTGAACCTGTCCGGTTCGATGATTGCCCAAGGGCTGAGCCGATTTCGTCCTGCCGCGATGCGGTCGCAGGTGGTGACCCATCACGGCGTCCATATCATCAACGATTGCTACAACGCCAACCCTGCTTCGATGAAAGCGGCGCTCCAATTGCTGGCACAGTGGAGTCCTGCGCGCGAACGGATTGCCGTGTTGGGAGACATGCTCGAACTCGGCTCTGAGACAGGCCGGATGCACCGTGACGTTGGACAGTTTCTTGCCACACAAGGGCTGTCGCGGCTGATCGTCTGCGGGACGTTGGGTCGGGACATTGCGGAAGGAGCCCGGCAGGGCGGGATGGCAGGTGCGCAGATCGACGAAGTGGTCGATGCGGCTGCTGCGGCTGATTGCCTCAAGAGGATCGTGCGGCAGGGTGACGTGGTGTTGGTGAAGGCCTCTCGCGGCATGAAAATGGAGCAGGTTGTGCAGGCTCTGACGGGGATGAAGGCAGTCATCAAGCAGGCATCGTAAGGAGTCGGCGTCCATCCGACGCAAGAGTCGGTCGGACGGGCCGGCTCATTTGTTAAGGTAAAGGCCGCATGCTCTATAACTGGCTGTATCCGTTTCATACGGAATATTCGTTTCTGAACGTCTTTCGGTATTTGAGTTTCCGGATCATCTATGCGGCTGTGACGGCGTTCTTGATCGCCTTTGTGCTGGCCCCGCGGGTGATCAGGAAGTTACAAGACATGAAGCTGGGCCAGCAGATTCGCGGCGACGGCCCCAAACATCACCTGGCGAAGAGCGGCACGCCCACCATGGGCGGGATTCTCATCCTCTTCGCCGTGGTCCTCTCGACGCTCCTCTGGGCCGATATCGCGAAACCCTACGTCTGGCTTGTGCTCGCCGCCACGTTGGGGTTCGGGGCGATTGGATTTGCCGACGACTATCTCAAGTTCATCAAGGCCCAATCCAAGGGGTTGTCGGTCGTGGCAGAAATTCACGGCACAAGTGGTGCTGGCCTTGGCGATTGCGCTGGTCCTCTATTTCCTGCCCGGCTATACGACCAAGCTCAGCATCCCGTTCTTCAAGAACGTCGTTCCGGATCTCGGCTGGTGGTATGTCGCCTTTGCTGTACTGGTCATTGTCGGGAGTTCCAATGCCGTCAATCTGACCGATGGTCTCGATGGGCTTGCGGTCGGACCCGTCATGATCGCGGCGTTGGCCTATACGATTGTGGCCTATGTCGTCGGCCATCGACTCGATGTCGGACTATCTGCTCATTCAGCACATCGAAGGCGCCGGTGAACTCGCGGTGTTCACCGCCGCCATCCTGGGGGCGAGTCTGGGATTTCTGTGGTTCAACACCTATCCAGCTTCCGTGTTCATGGGGGATGTGGGCTCGCTTCCGCTGGGCGCGGCGTTGGGCACGGTCGCGGTGATCAGCAAGCACGAGCTGCTGCTCCTGATGGTCGGCGGAGTGTTTGTGATTGAAGCGGTCTCGGTCATTTTTCAGGTGATCTCGTTCAAGTCGCGCGGGAAGCGCATTTTTCTCATGGCGCCCATCCATCATCACTTTGAGATGAAAGGATGGGAGGAGCCCAAAGTCGTGGTGCGCTTGTGGATTATCGCCATCCTGTTGGCCTTGTTGAGTCTGAGCACCTTAAAGCTTCGGTGATGGCATGGTGGGAGAAGCGGCGGTGGAACTTGCGGGAGCGCGTGTCACGGTAATGGGACTTGCCAGAAGCGGGGTCGCGGCTTGCCGGTTGCTTCAGGCGGCAGGCGCACCGTGTCACGGTTGCCGACCGGAAGGAATCGGCTGAGCTGACATCGGCTCCTCGGCGGCATCGACCGCGATCACGTCGGTGTGACCGTCGGGGCGCAGTACGAATCGTCACTCGACGAGGCGGACCTGGTGGTGATCAGCCCCGGAGTGCCCTATCGGCTAGCCCCGCTCGAAGCGGTCGCGTCGGCGCGGCGTGAAGGTGATCAGCGAATTGGAGCTCGCCTCGCAGTTCTTCCGAAGCCCGCTCCTGGCCGTCACTGGGACGAACGGCAAGAGCACGACCGTGACGCTGATCGGCAAGTTTCTCGCGGAGAGCGGCAAGCGGGCGTTTGTCGGCGGAAATCTGGGCACCGCCTTGAGCGAAGCGGCGGTGGAAGACCTTGCGCGCCAACCAGGCAGGGAAGCCGAGTCCGTTCGACTATCTCGTCGTCGAGGTCTCCAGTTTCCAGCTCGAAACGATCGATCGATTCCAGCCCTGGATCGCCGCCCTGCTCAACGTGACGGTCGATCATCAGGACCGTTATGAGTCGCTGGATGAATACATCGCGGCCAAACAACGGATCTTCGAGAATCAAATCGCGTCTGATTTTGCGCTGTTCAATCTTGACGACGACCGTGTGGCAGCGTTGCGACATCGAGGTCCGCGCGACACGGCTGGGGTTTACGAGGCGGTCGACGATCGGTACCGATATGTATGGGGAACCTACCTCGAAGGCGACCGGATCGTGACGACGGTGACCGGGGTACGGCAGGAGATCTGCCGGCGAAGCGAGATCCGTATCATCGGCAACCACAACGTGGAGAACGTCATGGCGGCCGCGACCTATGCCGTGCTGTGCGGCTGTCCTCTCGATGCGATTCGTCGCGTCCTTGCGACATTTCCCGGACTCGAACATGCCCTTGAAATCGTCCGCGAGCGTCGGGGGTCCGATTTGTGAACGATTCAAAGGGTACGAATGTCGATGCCACGCTCAAAGCGCTGGAGAGTATCGATCAACCGATTTGGCTCATTGCCGGCGGACGGGATAAGGGAGGCGATTTTTCTCGACTCGCCCAGGCGGTCAGCCGGCGGGTCACGCGCGTGATTCTGATCGGAGAAGCGGCGCCGCTGTTGCGACAGGCTTGGAAGGGTGTCGCCACGATGAGCGAGGCGGCCACCTTGCGGGACGCCGTGGATCTTGCGGCGCAGGAGGCATCGCCGGGCGACGTCGTGTTGTTGTCCCCGGCCTGTGCCAGCTTCGATATGTTTGCGGACTATCAAGACCGAGGCCGTCAATTCAAGGCGTTGGTCCATGACTTACCGGCGTAATGTGCAAGGCGAGGGAGGGGCGGTTCTGAGCAATGGCACATCGATCAGCGGGGACCCTGGCGCTCCCATGGTCCCAGCCCAGCCAACGATCTGGTGGCAAGCAACGGGTGGCGGCGGACCACACGCTCCTGGCGGTCACCATGACGTTGGCGCTGGTGGGGCTCGTCATGGTGTTCAGCGCGAGCGCCATCGTGGCGGGCAACCGGTTTCAGGATCCTGGGTTTTTCCTGAAACGGCAGATCGCCTGGCTCGCGTTCGGCTTTCTCTTGATGCATCTCACGTCGCGTATCGATTACACGTTCTGGAAGAAGCTCTCCATTCCAATGTTGGCCTGTATGTTGCTTCTGCTCGTCCTGGTGCTGGTGCCGTCGCTCGGCGTGGCGGCCAATGGGGCGCGGCGATGGTTGCGGTTGGGGCCCATCTCGGTCCAGCCGGCGGAAATGGCCAAGCTTGTGGCGGTCATCTATATGGCGGCGTATCTGACCAACAAGGGGGACAAGATCACGCTGTTTCGCAATGGGCTTCTGCCGGCCCTGATCGTGATCGGACTGCTGAGCGGACTGGTGCTGCTGGAGCCGGATCTTGGGACGGTCGTGGTGCTCGGACTGGTGACGGTCGGGATGTGTTTTCTCGCCGGGGCTCGCATCTCCCATCTCTTGGCCTTAGGCCTCTGCGCGATTCCGGTCGTGCTGGTGCTGGTGCTCGGCTCCAGTTATCGACGCCAACGGCTCATGACGTTTCTTGCTCCATGGAAGGATGCATCGGATGCCGGGTTCCAAATCACGCAATCCTTCTTGGCCTTCGGCAGCGGCGGTCCGTTTGGGGTGGGATTGGGCGAGGGCAAACAGAAGCTCTACTTTCTTCCGGAAGCGCATACAGATTTTGTCCTGGCGCTGGTCGGCGAAGAACTGGGGCTCATCGGGACCGCCACCGTGATCCTGCTGTTTGCATTTTTCGTCTGGCGGGGATTTCAGATCGCTGCGCGTGCACGGGTGCCGTTCGGCCGTTATCTGGGCATGGGCATTACCTTGTTGATCGGCGGTCAGGCGTTGGTGAATGCGGCGGTGGTGACCGGGCTGTTGCCGACGAAAGGGCTCACCTTACCGTTCGTGAGCTACGGAGGGTCGTCGCTGGTGGTCAGTCTGATCGGCGTGGGAATCCTGCTCAGTATTTCCCGCGACCGTCATGCCGGCGGGTCGCGCGGTGGACGTGGTGGGTCGGATCACGGATGACGATCGTCATTGCAGCAGGAGGAACCGGTGGCCATCTCTACCCGGCTGTGGCGTTGGCGCGAGAATTTCTCCGGCGCGATCCCAGCGACCAAGGTCCTCTTCGTGGGGACGGCGCGTGGGCTTGAGTCGAACGTGCTCGAGCACGAGGGATTCGACCTGGCTCTGATCAGTGCGAAGCCGGTGATGGGGAAGGGGCTATTCGGGGCCGTGACGGGCTTGTGCGCCATGCCGGTCAGCTTGTGGCAGTGTCTGCACATTCTGCGAACGAGGCGGGCGGATCTGGTCATCGGGGTCGGCGGCTATACGAGTCCGATGATGCTGCTTGCTGCAGCATGGATTGGGGTGGCACGCGTGATTCTTGAGCCGAATGCGAATCCCGGCATGGCGAACAAGGCGGTGGGGCCGTTCGCCCAACGAGTCTTTCTCGCATTCGAGTCGGCGGCTGACTCGTTCGATCGTTCCAAGGTGCGTGTGGTGGGGACCCCGATTCGTAAGGCGTTCCTGGACGGCGTGCAGCAGAGCCGCGAGACATCGGGACCGCCACGTCTGCTGATTTTCGGGGCAGCCAGGGGGCGAAGGCGCTGAATGCAGCGGTGATGGAAGGATTGCCCGAACTGATGACACAACTGCCTCATCTCACTGTGACTCATCAGACCGGCGAGTCCGATCATGCGCGGGTGGCCGAGGCCTATCGTCGCACCGGCATCGAGTCGCACGTCATGCCGTTTATCTATGACATGCCTGCGGCGCTACGGGAGGCGGATCTGGTCGTGGCGAGAGCCGGCGCCATGACGGTGGCGGAGCTCACGGCGTGCGGAAAGCCGGCCATCCTCATTCCGCTGCCGTCCGCCATCTACGACCACCAGACGCAGAATGCCAAGGTGATGGAAGCAGCCGGGGCTGCCGTGGTGCTTCTGCAATCTGTACTCACCGGTACCCTGTTGGTCCGCACAGTGGCGAGTATTCTCGGGGATCCTGAACGATTGCGGGCGATGGGCGAGGCCAGTCTATCTCTACGTCGAATCGATGCAGCCGAGGTCATTGTCCGCGAATGCTACGCACTCATGGGGGTCATCATGATGTTAACCGGTCTGTTGGAGCGGCAGGAGGCTAATGGCATTGGGCAACGTGGACAGGGATCACAGTCGTATCCACCGGTTGGTGGAGTAAGGCGCGCGACGATGTTTCGCAAGACGCAACAGATTCACTTGGTCGGAATCGGGGATCGGGGATGAGCGGCATCGCCGAGGTGCTGCTGACCATGGGGTACAAAGTGACGGGCTCGGACCTGCACGGCTCCGATACGACGCGGAGATTGGAAGAACTCGGCGGGCGCATCTTTGTCGGCCATCAGGAATCGAATGTGGGGAGGCCCAAGTGGTGGTCATCTCCTCCGCTGTGTCGGCACAGAATCCCGAGGTCGTGGCGGCCAAGGCGAAGCAGATTCCCGTGATTCCTCGGGCCGAGATGCTAGCGGAGCTGATGCGACTGAAATTCGGGGTCGCCATTGCCGGCGCTCACGGAAAGACCACGACGACGTCGATGGTGGCCAATGTGCTGGCGCAGGGCGGGTTGGATCCGACGATGGTGATAGGTGGCAAAGTGAATGCGCTGGGGAGTCATGCCCGCCTTGGTCGAGGTGAGTTCCTCGTGGCGGAAGCCGATGAGAGCGACGGGTCGTTTCTCCGTCTGTCTCCGACCATCGCCGCGGTCACGAATCTCGACCGGGAACATCTCGATCATTACGGCAGCATGGAGCGCATCAACGAGTGCTTCCTCGAGTTTATCAATAAGGTGCCGTTCTATGGGTTGGCCGTGTTGTGTGCCGACGATGATCGGCTCAGAGCGCTCTTCCCGAACATCGTGAAACGCTATCAGACCTACGGGCTCCGTGAGCGCGAGGGTGTCACGCCGGACTTCTTTGCGACAGAGATCAGCTTGAACCAATGGGGCGCCGAGTTTCGGGCGCAGTTCCGTGGGCGCAATTTGGGCCCGTTCCGTCTGGCGGTGCCCGGTCGACACAATGTCTCCAACGCGCTCGTGGCGATTGCGATCGGGATCGAATTGATGTGCCGGTGGACCTCATCAGGAAGGCGCTGGCAGCCTATACCGGGGTAGAGCGCCGCTTTCATCTGCGAGGGGAAGCCAATGGGATCATGGTCGTGGACGATTACGGGCATCATCCGACCGAGATCAAGGCCGACCCTGGCCGCAGCGAAACAAGGCTGGGGAGACCGGCGGCTGGTGGTGCTGTTTCAGCCGCATCGCTATACCAGGACGCGAGACTTGTTAGAGGATTTTGCAAAGGCGTTCGACCAATCGGACGTATTGTTCTTGACGGAAATCTATGCGGCAGGCGAGCAGCCGATTCCCGGGGTGTCCGGAGCCAAGTTGGCCGACATCGTTCGTTCGGCCGGACATCCGGCTGTGACCTTTGTAGACCAGAAAGACATGTTGGTGGATCAGGTGCTGCCCCATCTGAAATCGGGGGATCTCGTCATCACATTAGGGGCAGGGGATATCTGGAAGACGGGGCTTGGACTTATTGGCCCGATTGACCCCCACCGCATGATGCCATGGAGCGAAGAGGTCGGCGTGTCACGACAGCAGCGAGAGCCCATGCGCGATATCACGCAGGCAGATATGCGAGCTGCCGTGGCAGGCTTCGGGGATCTGTGTCCTTCCAGGCTCCGTTGCGAGAATACACGCTCGTTCAAGATCGGAGGGCCGGCAGATGTCGTGGTTGAGCCGGCTGATATTGAGGATGTCTGTCTGGTGGTCCAGCAGGCGCGAGCGCACGCAGGATTCCATTGTTCGTCCTGGGTGGGACGAATCTGCTCATCCGGGATGGGGGTATCCGCGGCATCGTGATCAGTTTGGTGCGGTTGCGGGGGATCAAAGAAGAATCGGGGTCCGTTCTCTATGCCGAAGGGGGCGTCGGGATGCCGACGTTGATCGGGTACGCCATCCGCCACTCCCTTGCGGGATTGGAATGGGCGGCGGGAATTCCAGGGACTGTGGCCGGCTGTGTGGTGATGAATGCCGGCACGAAGCTCGGAGAAATGAAGGATTCGGTGAAGGCCGTTCGCATGGTGAACATGAAAGGTCAAGTCGTGGATGTCGAAGCAGCCCAGGTGAGGTTCGAGTATCGACGGGCCTTGCTGCCACGCGGCATCGTCGTGGGGGTGTGGCTTCAATTGAAGCAAGGGGTCCGATCGGAGATTGAGCGAGTGGTCAAAGACTATCTCCACTATCGACGGGACACGCAACCGCTCGCGATGCCGAGCGCCGGCTGCGTGTTCAAGAACCCTCCGAACGATTCTGCCGGCCGACTGATCGAGGCGGTTGGCCTCAAGGGTGCACGTGTCGGCGATGCGGAAGTATCGATGAAGCATGCCAACTTCATGGTCAATCGTGGGCAGGCGAGCGCCGCGGACGTGATGGCGCTGATCGGGAAGGTCCGCAGCGCGATTCGCCGTCGAGCGGGGTGCGGTTAGATCTTGAACTCAAAATCGTAGGAGAGACGTAGCGGTATGAGTGAGCCTCGATCGACAGAGCGACCTCTTCTGACCCGCGCCCGCATCGGGGTGCTGATGGGAGGGCAATCGGCTGAGCGCGATGTGTCGCTCCGGACGGGCACCGCGGTGCATCGGTCGCTGGTTCATCGTGGCTACGACGCCGTGGCCATCGATGTCGGACCGACGCTCGCTCAAGATCTGCGCGACCAGAAGATCGGCCTGGTGTTTCTCGCGTTGCACGGACCGGGCGGTGAAGATGGCGCGATCCAAGGGTTCCTGGAAACCCTGGGAATTCCCTACACCGGATCCGGCATTCAGGCCAGTGCGATCGGTATGCATAAGGTCGGCGACGAAAACGCTTTTGGCCTCGGCGCGTATTCCTGTGCCGGCCGGCACGGTCGTGAAGCGCGGGGAGAAGGTCTCGACGCGCCGCGGTGATGCGGGCGGCGAAATTGCGCTGGCCCGTCGTGGTGAAGCCCGCGTCGCAAGGGTCCACGATCGGCGTCACCATCGTGCGGAAGCCGGCGCAATGGCGGGACGCTCTGGCCTTGGCGCATCGCTACGACGTGGATGCCATGGTCGAGGCCTACATTCCGGGGCGTGAGGTCACGGTGTCGATCATTGGTCGAGGTACATGCACCTGCATTGGTGCTTCCGGCCGTGGAAATTGTTGCGCCGGGCGGCTTTTATGATTTTGCGGCGAAGTATGAAAAGAAGACCACGCAGTATCTCTGTCCTGCGCCGTTGACCGCATCGGTGACCCGGCAGATTCGCGCATTGGCGCTGCGCACCTATGAGGTGTTGGGTTGTGAAGGTGCGGCCCGGGTCGATTTCCGCATTACCCCGCGTGGCCGCTCCTGTTGTGTTGGAGATCAATACGGTGCCGGGCATGACTGAAACGAGTTTGCTGCCGATGGCGGCGGTGCGGGCCAAGATGGATTATGACGAGCTGACCGAACAGATTCTGGAGTCTGCCCTCGTTCGCGCGGCCCGCTCCGACCCGTCCGTCAGTGGAAGGGAGCAGGCCATGAAGGTGGTAACTCGGAAGAAAACGATTCGTGATGTTGGTCCTCGGCTGAACCAATGGAGGGGCACTCGTGCCACGAAGATCTTGGATCAGCGCCAACAGGCGCAACGAGAAAGACTCGTGCTGGGTAGACGGCGAGCACTTCGCGTGGGGACATGGGTTGTCGGGCTTGCGGTGTTGGCTTGGGGGCTGACCATGCTCACCCGAGAGATGGGGCCGGCTCTTCAGGGGTTGCTGGAAATTCGCGACGTCGAGGTCGAGGGTATTCACCACGTCACGAAATCGGAAGTGTTGGAGCGGCTCGTCTTGAAGCCGGGCATGGGGCTGCATCAAATCAGCACATCGTTTCTCGCCGAGCGAGTGCGGATGCATGCCTGGATCAAGGAGGCGACGGTCGAACGCAGGCCACCGAATCTGCTGCATGTCACCATCGTGGAGCGAACGCCGGCTGCCATTATTCGAACGGGCGTGGACCATTGGTTGAGCGATGAGAACGGATACCTCCTTGCCAAGTTGGGGAAGCAGGATGACCAGACACTGCCATTGTTGACCGGGTTGGAACTTCAGTCCCTTCAGCAGGGCGAGGCAGGCGTCCGCAACGCGGTTCAGTCCGGGGTTGTGGTGGCTAAGCTGATCGCGAATACCTTCGACGGGCGGGTTGAAGTCGATCTCACGAATTTCTCGAATGTCGTGGCGTCGGCCAACGGGGTGCGATTCCAGTTCGGCGACGATTCCCTGGTTGACCAGTGGGAGCGGTTCCGGAAAGTGAATCCGCCATTCAAAACCGGCCCATTCGACGATCGGAAGCGAACGGTGAGCGAGATCGATCTGCGTTACGACAACCGCGTCATTGTGCGGGAAAGGGTGTGAGGGCTGTGCCGAAGCGTGATCAGATTCTAGTGGGGCTGGACATCGGGACCACGAAGATCTGTGCCATCGTGTCGGAAGTCACCGATGAAGGAGCCCTCAATATCATCGGGGTCGGATCCAGCCCGTCGCGAGGGCTTCGCAAAGGCGTCGTGGTCGATATCGAGAGTACCGTGGAGTCGATCAAGAAGGCGGTCGAGGAAGCCGAGCTGATGGCGGCAGTCCAGATCAATTCCGTCTATACCGGCATCGCCGGCAGCCACATCTCCGCAGAGAACTGCAAGGGAGTTGTGGCGCTCAAAAAGACAGAAGTCACGCGGGAAGACATCCAGCGTGCAATCGAGAGTGCGCGGACTCTGGCGGTCATCCCCATGAACGACGGATTCTTCATGTGCTGCCCCGTGAATTTATGGTGGACGGGCAAGAGGGGGTTCGGGAGCCGTTGGGTCTGTCCGGAAACCGCCTCGAAGTGAACGTACATGTGATTACCGGCGCCGTGACGTCAGCGCAGAACATCATCAAGTGTGTGAATCGTGCGGGACTCGACGTCGTGGATATGGTGCTGCAGCCCTTGGCTTCCAGCGAGGCCGTCCTCAGCCAGGAAGAGCGCGATCTGGGGGTCGTCATGGTCGATCTCGGTGGTGGGACGACCGACCTTGCGATCTTCCTCGATGGAAGTATCAGGCACTCGGCGGTCTTGCCGATCGGCGGGCAGAACCTGACGAAGGATCTCGCCATCGGGTTGCTGACCTCTCAGACCGAAGCCGAGAAGATCAAAGCTGCAGCGCGGGATCGCCAGAACAGGATTGGTGCAAGGCCATGAAACGGTGGAGGTCCCGTCGGTCGGGGACCGTCCCGCACGGACGTTTTCGCGCCGTGACATTGCCGAGATTCTTGAGCCGCGAGTCGAAGAAATATTCGAGCTGGTTCGTCGGGAAATTACGCGTGCCGGCTACGAGGGCATGCTGGGGGCTGGAGTGGTGATTACAGGCGGAACGTCGTTGTTGGAAGGGATGCCTGATGCGGCAGAGCAGGTCTTGAATCTTCCGGCTCGACGCGGCGCGCCCAGGGGGAATCGGAGGGCTTCGCGACATTGTCAGTAATCCCATGCATGCCACGGGTGTCGGCTTGCTGCTCCATGCCCGGCACCATGTTGAGGAGATGGCCACGGCTGGTCTGCGCAGCGGACGGCCGTTGCATAAGGTATTCGATCGTATGAAGTCCTGGATGTTCGAGTTCTTTTAACCGTTGCGCGCAGCGGACGGCTGCTACGCGAATTTTATCAAGGGAGGTGTCATGATGTTTTCGTTTGAAGAGGATGTCGTGTCCCCCGTTCGGATCAAAGTCATCGGTGTCGGTGGCGCCGGGTGCAACGCTCTGAACACCATGATCACGTCCGGATTGGCGCGGGTAGATTTCATCGCGGCGAATACCGATCTGCAGGCGTTGGATCGGTCGCGGGCGTCGTATAAGGTTCAACTGGGGCCTGAGCGGACCAGGGGACTCGGCGCCGGGGCGAAGCCGGAAGTCGGAAAAGACTCGGCATTGGAAAGCAAAGATCAGATTCGGGAATGTCTTGAGGGCGCCGACATGGTGTTCGTGACCGCGGGGATGGGCGGCGGAACCGGGACGGGCGCCGCGCCGATCGTGGCGAGCATCGCGCGCGAACTCGGTATCTTAACGGTCGGGGTTGTGACGAAGCCCTTTTCATACGAAGGTCATCGCCGGATGGTCTATGCGGATGAAGGGATTCGCGATCTCCGCCGCCATGTGGACACCTTGCTCGTGATCCCGAATCAGCGATTGCTCGGCATCGTCGACAAAGCGACGCCGCTGCTCGAAGCGTTCAAGGTAGCCGATGACGTGCTCCGGCAGGCCATTCAAGGAATTGCCGACGTGATCACGACCACCGGCCATGTGAACGTGGACTTTGCGGATGTCCGCACCGTGATGTCGCATACGGGTCGCGCCGTGATGGGGATGGGCGTGGCGCGTGGGACGAATCGGGCGATTGAAGCGGCGCAAAAGGCGATTTGCAGTCCGTTGCTGGAGGAAGGCAGTGTTGAGGGCGCGCGCGGTGTGTTGTTGAATATCACCGGAGGGCCCAATATGTCGCTGCACGAGATCGAGGAGGCGGCCACGATTGTTCAACAGACAGCCGATCCGGAAGCCAATATCATCGTCGGACAGGTGATCAATCCCGATATGGGCGACGACCTGGTCGTGACGGTAATTGCCACCGGGTTTGAGCGGGAGGATCAGCCTGCTCCGATTCCCGTGGCTGCGGCTCGGACCTCCCGCACCGGGCAACAGATGATGAACGGCGCCGGCCAGACGATGGGAGAACGATCGTACGCGGAGCGGCCCCTCAAAGATCTCGACCGTCCGACGTTCTTGCGGCGGATGGGAGATGGAAGAGAGTCGATGGAGCGAACTGCGGCGGCCACTGATGATGAGTGGGATGTGCCTACGTTCCTGCGCAAGCAGGTTGACTGAGCCGATAGGTCTGTAAGAGTGAGTAGTCATAGCGGAATATGGCCATGAGTGCAGCGGTCATCACGGTTCCTGCATTCGCGTCCGCGCGCGACGGCGTGCGACATTTCTTCGGCACGCGCAATCATGCGGACTCGCTGACATTCGATGTAGGAGTACCTGCTCGTCAGTCTGAGGCGCAGGGGCGTGGTTGGCTGGTGTCCGTCAGGCAAGTGCATGGGACCGATGCCTTGGTGCTGGACCGTCCACTCACCGGATCGGATCAGTTTCCCGGCGGATGGGACGCGCTGGTGACCGATCAACCCGGTGTGACGGTGGCGGTGCGCACGGCGGATTGCGTTCCTGTGCTCGTGCATGATCCACGTCAGCGTATCGTGGCGGCGATTCATGCCGGTTGGAGGGGCGCTGTGGCGGGGATTGTGTCGAAGACCTTCACGCTGATGGCGAACCGATTCGGATCGACGCGGACCGATCTGCGAGTCAGCATCGGACCCTCTGCCGGCCCTTGCTGCTATGAAGTGGACGATCCGGTGCTTGACCAGCTCCGAATTGGGCTGTCTGATTGGGAGTCGGTTGTGCATGACTACCGGGGGCATAAGGCTCGGCTGGATCTGAAGGCCTTGATCCGTCGGCAAGTGGAAGGAGAGGGTGTGACCGCGCGTTCCGTTTCATCGGTGAATCTTTGTACAATCTGCCATGATCAGCTCTTTTACTCCTATCGACGGGAAGGCCGGGTGAACGGGACGATGGTTAGCGGGATCACCCTGCTCTCTCATCGATAGGAACTGGTCCAGGTGTGCGCGCTGACATTTGACCGGCGGTTTCTGTACAATATTTTAGAATTTCTGAGAGACTGCGTTAGGATAGTGCATGATCCGATGCGCCAGGGCTATCGGCTGAAGGCTCAATCGGTGAAAGTATCCTGTTCGTTTTCTAGCCGATCCGGCATACGGTGCAGACCGGCTATTTTTGGAGTACGACGTGCCTGGTCACACGATCACGAGCAAGATCGCATTCATTGGTGGTGGTCAGATGGCTGAGGCCATGATTGGCGGCCTTCTCTCAGGAGAGGTGTGTGCTGCAGAGTCGGTATGGGCGGCGGATCCCGTTGCCGAGCGCCGAGATCGCTTAAAAAGTCAGTTTGGCATTCGGGTTGGCGCCACCAATCGTGAGGCAGTCGTCTGGGCTGATGTGGTCGTCTTGGCGGTGAAACCCCAGATGCTTCCTGCTGTGCTCAGTGAGCTTGGCCCAACCCTGGCCCATGCCCTTGTGATTTCTATTGTCGCAGGGGTGATGATTCGGACAATTGAAGAACAGACGGGCAGTGCGACGAGAGTGGTTCGTGCGATGCCGAATACTCCTGCACTCATCCGGGAGGGCATGACCGCTCTTGCGCCGGGTGCCGGGGTGTCCAACGATGACGTTCGTCTGGTTCGAACCATGTTCGAGGCGGTCGGCCTGGTGGTGCTGGTTGAGGAACGAATGATGGATGCTGTGACAGGATTGAGCGGCAGTGGGCCGGCCTATATATTCCAGGCTATTGAAGCGTTGGCAGATGGGGGAGTGATGATGGGCCTGCCGCGGCAGACTGCTGAACTTCTTGCCGCCCAGACGGTGCTCGGGTCGGCTCGTCTGGTGCTGGAATCAGGGGTGCACCCCGCTCAATTGAAAGATCGGGTGGCGTCCCCGGAGGCACGACCATCGCCGGACTTCATCAGCTCGAACAGGCGGGATTCCGTGCCGCGCTGATGGCGGCAGTCGAAGCGGCGACCATACGGTCGAAAGAGTTGGGGCGCTGATGTTCGTCGCAGGCAACGCTCTTTCGGCGGTGGCGACTATTCTTGACTATGTGTTATGGCTCTATATGTGGGTGATCATTGCTCGTGCCCTGATCTCGTGGGTCAACCCGGATCCATGGAACCCAATCGTGCAATTTCTCAATCGTGCGACCGAGCCAGTATTGGCGCCGATACGTCGGTTGGTCGGGACTCAGGGTGGGAATGGATCTGTCGCCGATCATCGCGATCCTGATCATTACGTTCCTGCAAATCGCGGTCGTGCAATCACTGAAGGAATTGGCCATGAGGATGAACTGAGATGGCCATGGGGGATGCCATGAGAATTACGCCGCTCGATATTCAGCAAATGGTGTTCAAGGTCAGCCTTTCGCGGGTACGACAAGGAAGAGGTCAATCGCTTCCTCGAAGAACTGGCACAGACGGTCGAATCGTTGAACCGAGACCATGCGGTTCAGCAGGAAAAGATCATATTTCTGGAGCAGCAACTCACCGAGCTGAAACGGACGGAAGCGACGCTGTCGAACACCCTCCTCTCTGCTCAATCGCTGGCAGATGATGTGAAGCAGAATGCTCATCGGGAGGCGGATCTCGTCATCAAGGAGGCTGAACTCAAAGGCGGGCGAGTTGATCCATCAGGCCAGGGTCGAACTGACCGATACGCAGCGCGATCTCTCGTCGCTCCAGAAACAGCGGCTGCTCATGGTTGAACGGTTGCGCGCGTCATTGCGAATGTTCGAGCGTATGTTGGAGGTGGAAGAACAGGAAGCATTTCATGACGCCGCGACCGCATCGGAGGAGAAGCTCGAAGGAGAGTCCAGCCCGACGATTATAGCGCGTCCGAAGTGGCTGCGTTTCTCGTCCCAGGCGCGCTCGAAATTGCTTCGCGCCGTCTTATCCACAGCAGCATCGTTTCCCACCAGTGACAGATTTCTCGCCTATGGCTACCCATCACGTCATTCAAACGGCGCTGCAATCGGCCGTTGACGACGGTGTCTTTCCCGGCGCCCAGTTGGCGGTGCGTCTGCGTGGTGAGCTGCAATGCGTGGTTGTGGCCGGGCGATTGTCGTCAGAGCCTCCGGGCCTTCCCGTTCAACCCACGACGATCTATGACCTTGCCTCTCTCACGAAACCGCTGGCGACGGTGACATCAATCTTGCTTCTGACTCAGCGCGCCAAAGTCGCTCTTGGAGATCCCGTGCAAGAGGTATTAGCAGAACTTGAAGGGGCGCCGATCGGTCAGGCAACGGTGCGAGAGCTTTTGACCCATCGTTCGGGCTTGCCAGGATGGCGACCGTTCTTTGAGCGGCTTGACGCAAGAGGTATTGCCCCGGGCGTCTCTGGCGGGGATCAGCCCGTCAAACAACATGTGTTGAAGATGATTCGCGACGAACCGTTGATCTATGCACGGGGAGACGAGAAGTGTCTACAGCGACCTTGGATTCATGTTGCTAGGATTTCTGGTGGAGCGTCTCAGCGGAATGGCGCTGGATCTCTGGTGCGAAGAGGCGATCGTCCGACCGCTACGGGCCGACCCACTGATGTTTTGCCCTACGACAGGGCGAGCGCAACCCGATGTTGATGCGCCCAATTGTCGATGTATCACGCATAGCCCCGACCGAACAGGACGACGTGGCGCAATCGGCTCTTACGTGGGGAGGTGCACGACGAGAATGCCGCCGCGATGGGCGGGGTCGCGGGCCATGCAGGGTTATTCGGGACTGCCGAATCGGTGCTGGCTGTCTCCGGAGCCTGGCTCCGCGGCTATCATGGAAGAGAGTCGATTCTGGACGGGGAGCTTGTCAGGCAGTTTACGACCCGGCAAGAACCTGCCGCTCAATCGAGTTGGGCGTTGGGATGGGACACTCCGTCTGCGCCGTCCTCATCGGGGTCCCAGTTTTTCCGAGCGGTCGTTCGGGCATCTCGGCTACACTGGTACGTCGCTGTGGATTGATCCGCTGTGCGAATTGGAGGTGGTGCTGTTATCCAACCGGGTACATCCGAGCCGAAGGAACGAGAAGATCAAGGTCTTCCGTCCGTGTATTCACGACCTGGTATATCGGGAGTTTGTGTCCGTGTGATAGTTGGGGCTACGCTAGGTCCTGGTAATCGAGCCAGGTTTCTTTTTCGGCGAGATACTTCGTGCCTTTGAAATTGGCGCGGGTTCTCAATTTGCTGAAGCCGAATCTCTGCATCGCTTCGATGAGTTCTTGTACCGCAGCGGTTATGGTCGGATGCGAATGCCCCTCGACAGTCAGGGCTTCATACATGACCTTAGCGGCGTAGCCTGAGGGTGTTCGATTGACGAGGACTGTGCGATTGAAATACCGATCGCTCGGATCAACTCCTTCAACTTGGTGCTTTTCAACCAGTCCTTCTTTTTGAAGAGCAGCGGGAGCGAACTCATCGCGACCTCCACGACATTCAAATGATATAACGTCACAGTTGAGATTATAGGGAGGGGCCGCGCCGACTGCAAGCCGTTGACAACTGGGTAACGCCCTCCTATCATCTCCCCCGCTGCAATAGGCCGCTGTGTTCCTGAAGATATGAATATCCCCAACAGCTTAACCATCCTCCGTATTCTCCTGATTCCCTGCTACATCGGCTTACTCATTTACGGCAGATTTGATCTAGCGCTCATCGTGCTTCTCGTGGCCGGACTCACTGATGCGCTGGATGGAGCGATCGCCCGCATGAAGAATCAGTATACTCGTCTCGGAGCCGTACTGGACCCTCTGGCCGATAAGCTGCTTCTCACTTCCGGGTTCATCACGCTCTCGATGATTCATTTGATTCCGTCGTGGGTCACCATCCTCGTGGTCAGCCGAGACGTGATACTGATGCTGGGAACGGCGGTGGCGCACTTCACAGATTCTCGCGTGGATCTTACCCCCACCTTCTTGGGCAAGGGCACCACGTTTCTCCAGCTGTCCTACGTCGTGATGGTCATATTCCTCAGTTCCCGTCCGCATCGATCTCGCCGTCATGCTACCCCTCCTGTTCGGGATGGTCACCTTCACCCTATTATCCGGGTTGCATTATCTCTATCGCGGCGTTCGGCACACGAGCGCGATCAGCAGCTAAGGCTCTGTATTGCTTGAGCCTGCGTGCCTCGTCGCCCGCGCAGAGATTGTGCATTTGTTTGACAGGTCTTGGGGTGGCCAGTAGACTCGCCTGGTAGGTATTCCCCTCAGTCTACAACCGGCCAGGGCGATGGCCACATCGAAGGGTGAGTGTTGCGTATGGCTACCTTTGCGTATGTTGGACGAACCAGATCGGGTGCCGTCAAGAAGGGCGAGCTGAGCGCAAAAACCCGAGATGAGGCGGTGGATCAACTCCGTAAGCAAAGCGTCGTCGTCACCAGCCTTGAAGAAAAGAAGAGTGGTGCGGGCGGATTCAGTAAAATCAGTCTTGGGTCCGGTCTCACCGATAAAGATCTGGTTGTATTTACGCGACAATTCGGCACAATGATCAATGCGGGTCTGCCCTTGGTGCAGTGTCTCGAAATCCTCTCGACCCAGTCTGAGAATAAAGTGCTGCGAGAGACCGATCGGGGAAGTGAAGACTCAGGTGGAGGCAGGTTCGACCTTTTCGGACGCCTTGCGTCGCCATCCTAAAGTCTTCGACGATCTTTACGTCAACTTGGTGCATGCGGGCGAGGTGGGTGGCCTGCTCGATACGATCTTGACGCGTCTCGCAAAATACATCGAGAAAGCGATGAAGCTCAAAGGGCAGATCAAGTCTGCCATGGTCTATCCTGCCAGCGATCATGGGAGTTGCCGTTATTGTTATCACTATTCTCATGCTTTTTGTCATTCCAATCTTTGCAAAGATGTTTCTTGAACTGTCAGGCGGGAGAGTGGCGTTGCCCGGCCCTACGCAATTGGTTATCGACATCAGTAACTTCTTTATCGCGTACTGGTATGTCATTCTTGGGGCTATTGTGGGGATCGTCGTTGGTATTAAAAAATACTATGGGACCGTTCAAGGGCGGATGGTCATTGATAAGTTGCTTCTCAAGTTACCAGTGGTTGGAGACTTAATCAGAAAAGCCTCGGTTGCCAAGTTTACCCGTACGCTCGGGACGTTGCTCTCCAGCGGGGTCCCATTACTCGATGGGATGACCATCTGTGCAAAGACCTCGGGTAATAAGGTTATTGAAGAAACGTTGATCAACGCTCGCGTCAGTATCAGTGGCGGAAAGACCATCGCCGATCCCTTGGCAGCAAGCGGGGTTTTTCCGAAGATGGTTACGCATATGATCGCCGTCGGTGAGTCAACTGGCGCGCTGGACGCGATGTTGGGGAAAATTGCAGACTTCTACGAAGACGAAGTTGATCAGGCAGTTGCCTCGTTGACGGCACTACTTGAGCCGATGATGATGGTGTTCCTGGGGGTTGTGATTGGGTTTATCGTGATTGCGATGTACCTCCCGATCTTCAAAATGGCGTCTGCAATCGGATAGAGGCCGGCGTTTCAGTCCGTTCCTCTCACGGAGTTGGGGCCTAGTTCCCAGCATGAAGGCTCTAAGCCTTTCCGGCTCAAACCACTCGGTGCCTCATCACATGTGCGATGACACGGTTCCTGGCCCCTATATCCGAGGAGAATGAACGAGGCACATCTCTCTTCATGCCCCGCCGATCTCCTTCTCGCCCAGTGGTCTTCCACTCATGAATGATTTGCGCACAAGACTGTATTGGATCATGGGGCTTCGGATGGCCCTCGTGACCCTGATGCTCGGCCTGTCTCTCGCCTTCCAAGCTGGCGAAGGGCGGGCGGGTCGAAACGTTCTACACCCTGATTATTGTCACCTACATCCTGACGATCCCTTCCGCCATTCTGCTCCGTGCGCTTCACCTCACCGGTAGCTCTCACGATACTTTTTGGGCTGCAGGTGGGGATCGACTTCCTTCTTGAAACGGTGCTGGTTGCTAGGACAGGAGGGATCGAGAGTCCCTTCGCGGTGTTGTATGTCATGACGGTGGCGGTCGCCAGTCTCGTTCCCCGTCGGCGAGTGGGGCTTCTTACCGCCTGTTTCTGCATTATTTTGTTTGGGCTCTTAACGAACATTCAATTGTATGGTCTTGATTGAGGGGTGGGGGTGGATGTCGCCGAGTCGGCTGACTGTGCCTGAAACATTTCAAACCTTCGGCGTCTATGCCCTCGCTCTTCTTGTCGTTGGGATTCTGGGCGGAACCTTAGCAGATCAGCTTCAACAGGCGGACCAATCGTTACGTGAGAAGGAACAGGGACTGACTCGCCTCCAAGTCTTTCACGAGAATATCGTCCACAGCATCAGCAGCGGTGTGTTTACGGCAGATGCCACGGGGTGCATCACCTCGTTCAACCCAGCGGCACAGGAAGCGACCGGGTATACGATCACTCACGTTGTCGGGCGTCCCTGGCGCGAGGTCTTCAACTGGCATCCTAGCCAACAATCAGACGAACAACTCAGTGGTGCCGTGTCGACGACAACGCGATTCGAAGTGGAATGTAAGCGTGCTGACGGCAATCGCCTGATCCTCGGTATGACCCTTTCCCCATTGCATGAGCAGGGGAGGCAGACAGGCTTGGTTGGTGTGTTCAAAGATCTGACACAGATTCGGGATCTCGAAGAGGAAATGCGGCGCAAGGAGTGGCTGGCGAGTTTAGGTGAGATGTCTGCCGGGATGGCCCATGAGATTCGGAATCCGCTTGGCGCGTTGGCCGGCGCGATGCAAATGCTTCGAAAAGATGCCATGGAAGACGAAACGAATCGCCGGTTGATGGACATTGCGATTCGGGAGGCCACCCGGCTCGACAACATCATTACCGAATTTCTCCAGTATGCTCGTCCGCCGGCGCTCAATCTCGCAGAGCGTGATCTCAACAAAGTACTTGCCGAGACGCTCGATCTCGTTCAACATGAAGCGCGAACACGTTCGAAGATCAAGATCGTCACGTCCCTGGCAACCGGGGCGCTCACGGCCATGGTCGATCAAGATCAGCTCCGGCAAGTGTTCTGGAATATGGCGACGAATGCGTTTGAAGCCATGCCGGAGGGAGGACAGTTGACGATCTCGACGAGCTGCCGCCACGTTGATGCCGGCGGCCGCAAGGGCGATGTCATCGAAATTGCGTTTCAGGACACCGGAGAGGGTGTTCCGAAACAGAATCTCGACAAGATCTTTCTTCCGTTTTTCACGACGAAGAAAGCAGGGTCAGGGTTGGGTCTCGCAGCTGTGCATCGCATCGTCGATCTGCACGGAGGCTGGATCAAGGTCGAAAGTCAGGAGCGTCAGGGCTCACGGTTTGTCGTATGTTTGCCGCGTTCAGGGGATGCCGGGGTGCGGTTGTGGCATGAGGGACGGACGCCGTGGAAAAGATCCTAGTTGTTGATGACGAGCGGGGCTGCGCGAAGTGTTGAGCATCATGCTCAAACGCGCGGGCTATGCCGTGACTGAAGCGTCGGATGGCGAAGAGGCCATCGGTCATATCAAGCAAGGAAATCTTCGATCTCGTCATTACCGACCTCCGCATGCCGAAAGCCGATGGCATGGCGGTCCTGAAGGCGGTGAAGTCTTCTTCTCCTGAAACCGTGGTCCTCGTCATTACGGCGTTTGCGACCGCGGACTCGGCGGTCGATGCGATGAAACAGGGCGCCTACGACTACCTGACCAAGCCGTTCCAGGTCGATGAAGTGCAGTTGATCATCCGCAACGCCCTGGAGAAGCGGCGTCTCTCGACGGAAAATATTCTATTAAAGCGCGAAATGGCGAGCCAATCGTCATTTGCGCAGATCGTCGGCCAAAGCGAGAGCATGCAGAAGGTGTTCGACGTGGTGCGCAAAGTCGCGGACGCCAAGAGCAATGTGCTGATTTGTGGGGAAAGCGGAACGGGGAAAGAGTTGGTGGCGCGCGCGATTCACTATAATAGTGCCCGGAGTCCGATGCCGTTTGTGGCGGTGAATTGCAGCGCGGTGCCGGAGACGTTGCTCGAAAGCGAACTCTTCGGGCACATGAAGGGGTCCTTTACCGGCGCGATGGCCAATAAGGCGGGGTTGTTCGAGGTCGCCAACGGCGGCACGATCTTTTTGGATGAAATCGGCGATACGACGCCAACAATTCAAGTCAAGCTGCTGCGCGTCATTCAGGAACGAGAGTTCCGGCGTGTGGGCGGCAACCAGGATGTAAAGGTCGATGTGCGCATTGTGGCCGCGACCAATAAGGATCTTGAAAAAGCCGTGGCCGACGGCTCATTTCGCGAAGATTTGTACTACCGGTTAGACGTGATCCCGATTCAGGCTTCCACCGTTGCGGCTTCGAACAGGAGACATCCCGCTTCTCGTGAAACATTTCATCGAGAAGTTTTCACAGGAAAGCGGCAAGCCGGCTCCCGTGTTGACATCGGAGGCGATGCACGTGTTGTTGGGCCATGAGTGGCGCGGTAACGTGCGCGAGCTCGAAAACTTGATGGAGCGCGTGGTCACCTTTTCCATCGGTGGGCCTGTCTCGGATGAGGATATTCGTGGCTGGCTTCATCGAGTCGTGACTCCTCAGCAGCAGGGTGTGCCCACCGATTTGCCTGAAGACGGGTTGGATTTGGAAGGGCTGATCAACGGCATTGAAAAGACCTGCTCTTGAAGGCGCTCGAACGAGCCATGTGGGTGAAGAAAAAGCTGCACGGCTTCTCGAGACTCAACACGCGATCCTTTCGCTATCGACTAGAGAAGTATGCCATCAAGGGAGGCCGTGATTAATCCGCAGCCGAGTCCATCCGAGATCACCGTCTTTGCTCCTGCCAAAATCAACGTGATCCTGCGTATCCTCGACCGCCGCCCCGACGGGTTCCACAATCTCTGGTCGATCATGCAGACGGTCGCCCTCGACGACGAGGTGCAGATCAGGTTGCGTGCCGACCGACAGGATATTCGGCTGAGGTGTGATGCGACGCAGCTGGCTGCAGACCAGAGCAACCTCGTCTATCGCGCAGCTACCGAGATGTTGGCGCGAGCCCAGCAATCGATCGGGCTCGACATTGAGCTGCGTAAGCGCATTCCGATGGGAGCCGGCCTCGGTGGCGGAAGCAGCGATGCCGCAGCCACCATCATAGGGTTGAACCATTTATTACAGTTGGAGTGGTCTCCGACGCAGATGGCTGATGCCGGGCAATCGTTGGGCAGCGATGTGCCATTTTTTCTCTTTGCCCCTCGGCGTTTGTGGCGGGTCGGGGAGAAACAGTTCGGCCGGTCGTCGTTGAAGGGGCGCGATGGGTCGTGCTCGTCAACCCGGGGTTTGGGGTCAATACCAAGTGGGCGTATCAAGAATTGGCTGCCACCAGGACCGCTGTGACGCCGCTGTCGCTGGTCCAGCGAGAACTCGACCGGCAATCGCGGGTGAGCTGGGCCCAATTGATTGCCGCGGCAGAGAATGATTTCGAGGCGCCGGTCTTCGCCGCGCATGGAGAAGCTTCGGGAGATTAAACGGAGCTTGCAGGCTCACGGAGCCGAGATCGCGCTGCTGTCCGGAAGCGGGGCGACGGTGTTCGGGGTGTTCGCGGACGAGGCGCGCGCGCGCCTGGCCCAGGCCCAGTTCGTGAGTGAGAAGTGTGATGAACGTGTTCGTCGCTCCCACCTGTTCAGGCCCGCTCGGCTGGCGGTACGAACTACCACAGATAAGCCGTGGCTCGGTTGACAACTCCCCGTACATTCCGTTAGAGTCTGACCCCTTAGTTGGCTTCCTCAACAGCGCGCAGCGAACAGAGGTAGGCGGGTCACGATTACGCCCACCGACGCCCGCCGTCGAGACGAACCCTATACGAAATCAGAACGTGACGCAGTCGCATCCAGGGACCCTCTGAGGAATCGATGAGCGGAGAGCTACAGATATTCTCTGGCAACGCGAATCCGGCCCTGGCCCATGAGATTTGTGCCTACCTTGGGACCAAGCTCGGCGAGGCCACGGTGTCGGTCATTCAGTGACGGCGAAATTCGCGTCAAGATTGAGGAAAACGTTCGTGGCGGCGACGTGTTCGTCGTGCAGTCGAGTTGCCAGCCGGTCAACGACTCCCTTATGGAGTTGTTGATTATTATTGATGCGCTCAAACGATCCTCCGCAAATCGCATCACCGCGGTCATCCCGTATTTCGGCTATGCCCGCCAGGATCGCAAAGATCAGCCACGTGTGCCGATTTCAGCGAAGCTCGTGGCCGATCTCATCAGCACCGCCGGCACTGACCGGGTGCTGACGATGGACCTCCATGCGGGGCAGATCCAGGGGTTCTTCAATGTGCCGGTGGACCATCTCTATGCACTACCCGTATTGTTGGATTACATTACGAAGAAGAAGGTGAGTGACCTGGTGGTCGTCTCGCCAGACGCCGGTGGAGTCGAGCGGGCCCGCGCCTTTGCGAAGCGGCTCGAAGCGAATTTGGCGATTATCGACAAGCGACGTGAAGGACCGAATCAGACGCAGATCATGAACATCATCGGCGACGTCGCGGGCAAGAGTGCGCTGTTGCTGGACGACATGATCGACACGGCCGGCACCATTGTGAAGGGGCGCAGGCCTGTATGGATCATGGGGCTCGGGAAGTGTGGACTGCCTGTACGCACGCGGTGCTCACCGGGCCGGCGTTGGATCGGATTCAGCAATCCTGCCTGAAGCAAGTGATCGTGACCAATTCGATTCCGTTACGGGGCAAAGAGCAGCTCTGCCCGAAGTTACATCAATTATCGGTCGCCCCACTGTTAGGTGAGGCGATTCGGCGAATCCATGAAGATGAGTCGGTGAGTTCATTGTTTGCATAACTCGAGACCGAGGCATCTAGAGACCAGCGAGAAGGGGACGGAGGCCTATCATGAAGTTTGATCTAGCAGTCACGGTGAGAGAGAAAACGGGAAAGGGTGCGGCGCGCCAACTTCGGCGTGAGGGCAAGGTCCCGGGCGTGTTGTATGGGCAGGGCGAATGCCTGCTCTTGACGATTGAACCCGATAGCCTGGTCAAGATTTTGAAGGCACAGGCAGGGGGCCGCGCTCGTGTCGCTCACGCTCAGCTGGTGCGAAGTCGAAACCGAACCGGACCGCACTTTTGCGCGATTTCCAGGTCGATCCGGTCGAAGGGAATGTGCTGCATGCGGATCTGTTTGAAATCTCGATGAACAAGCCGATTCGCGTGAAGGTGCCCCTGCATTTGACCGGCGGAATGCCTGCCGGTGTCAAAGAAGGCGGCATCCTCCACCACAATATGCGCGAGTTGCATATTGAGTGTCTGCCAGCTGTTTTGCCGGACTTCATCGAAGTCGATGCCTCGGGGCTCGCCATTGCGCAAGGTCTCCATCTGAAAGACCTGGCTGCGCGCGAAGGGGTCCGCTATCTCGACGATCCTGAGCAGATGGTCGTGAGTGTGGCGGCGCCGATGACGGAAGCCAAGCTCGAATCACTCCTCGCGAGCGGCGCAGCCGGGCCGGAGGGTGCGAAAGAGCCTGAGGTGGTCGCGAAGGGCAAAGTGGCGGGTGAAGCCGCTGAGGGTGGCGAAGCGGCGAAAGCCGGTGCGGCTGCTGTTGCTCGCTGCCTGCTGATGCGAAAGGCGGCGAGAAGAAAGGCGCTGCCGCGCCAAAAGCTGAGAAGAAAGAAACCGAAAAGAAGAAGTAACGTTGCGCCTCATCGTTGGGCTGGGCAACCCGGGCGCTGCCTATGCCCAAACCCGCCACAACGTCGGCATGTGGGTCATCGAGCGGGCTGCGGCTCGGTGGTCCATCCGTCTCGCCAAGCGCGGCATGGCTCATCGTGGATCGGGACGGCTTGGGTCGGAACTCCTCGAACTCGCCGGCACCCTCGACTGGATGAACATCACTGGTCCTCCGCTCAAAGGCCTCCTGCGTGAATTTTCGCTGACCGCCGACGACCTGATTCTCGTCCACGACGATCTTGATCTTGATCTGGGTCGTCTCCGGATCAAACAAGCCGGTGGGCATGGGGGACATAACGGGATCAAGTCGGTCATTGACACAATCGGGACGCCCCAGTTTGTGCGGGTCAAGATCGGAATCGGTCGACCGGCACCGCGTCAGGATTCGGCGGACTATGTGTTGCAGGCGTTCACGAGAGAAGAGATCGAGGTGTTGAATCCCTGTCTCGATCGCGCCGTCGATGCGGTGGAATGTCTGATTCATCGGGGAGTCAGCGGTGGCGATGAATCGAGTTTAATGTGCGGGAACGCTGAGAAGACGGCAACGAGGAGCAAGTGAACGAGCAAACGCTGAATCTGCCGGAACATTGTCGTGCGATCAGCATGGCAGTACTTTGTTCAGCCATCATCGTTCAAGGTTGTGAGGTAAGACATGGGGCTCTGTTGCGGCATGATCGGACTCCCGAACGTGGGGAAGACCACGCGTCTTCAACGCGCTCGTCGGCGCAGGGGCGGTGGTGGCGAATTACCCGTTCTCGACGGTCGAAACGAATGTCGGGATCGCACCGGTGCCCGGACCCGCGGGTGGAGTCGGCTCGTCGAGATCTTTCAAGTCCAAGAAGACGACCCAGCACATTGGAAGTCCGTGACATCGCGGGTCTGGTCGAGGGGCCAGCACGGGAGAAGGGCTGGGCAATCAGTTCCTCGGACAGATCAGCGAAGTCGACGTGCTGATGCACGTCGTGCGCTGTTTTCAAGGTGGGGATGTCGTTCATGTGAGCGGTAGCGTCAATCCGATTCGCGACATCGGCATCATTGAAACCGAGCTGATGCTCGCCGATCTGGAGACGCTGGACCGCCGCAAGCAAAGGACCGGAAAAGAAAGTCCGTGCCGGGCGATAAGAAAGCGGCGTTTGAGTTGGCCTTCGTGCAGAAGCTGATGGATCTCCTCGACAAGGGCGAATGGCTGGGCAATTTGACCGTATACACCGGAGGAACGGCGTGATTCTGGATGAATGTCAGTTGCTCGCCGCGAAGCCCGTGCTCTTCGTCGCCAATGTGACGGAAGGGGCCAATGCGGATGAAGCGATGGTCAAGACGGTGCGAGAGTTTGCCGAGAAGCGAGGTGCGTGGGTTGTCACGATCTGCGGCCAGCTCGAAGCGGAGTTGTCCACACTTCCGGACAGTGAGCGGGCCGATTATCCTGAAAGAGATGGGGCTGACGGAGTCAGGCCTTGTTCGCCTCGCGCGCGCGAGGCCTACGCACTTTGAACCTCATCACGTTTTTCACCGCCGGCGAGACGGAGTCGCGAGCCTGGCCGCTGCGGAAAGGACTTGACGGCCCCACAGGCGGCGGGAAAGATTCACTCCGACATGGAACGAGGATTCATCCGCGCCGAGGTGTATACCTATGACGATCTGATGGCCTGCGGGTCGGAGGCGAAGGTGAAGGAGAAGGGACTGTTTCGCCTCGAAGGCAAGGATTACGTGATTAAAGAAGCGGATATTGTCTACTTCCGCTTCAACGTCTAGCTCATAGGCTGCTGAAAAAGGCCCCCAACTTCGTTCTCAGCTCGTCGAAATCCTCAACGTACCCCAGAGGGTACGCCTCCGGTTTCAACTCGCCTGCGGCCTCGTTGGATGGCCTTTTTGAGCAGCCTGTAACGAGAGCCAATCGGCTTTCACCTCCACAGGAAGATCTCGCATAGTCCCTGCTTCTCCGGCAACGTCCGAGTCAGAGTCTTTACGCACTCTCCCTTCTCCAAGGAGAGTGCTGTATCAATTCGACAAGAGGTTTGCAGCAAACGATCTATTCTGGCAAGAAGGAACTATGCGACTTGTATTGCTTCCGGGGTTGGATGGAACAGGAGAACTGTTTGCAGTCTCTTCTTGAAGGCATTGCCGTCAAGATTGACGCCACAAGTAGTGTCCTATCAACGGAACAATATCTGACTTACAAGGAGTTAGTGTCCCTCGTCCAGAGTGTGTTGCCTCGTAAAGAACCGTTTGTTCTTGCTGGGAGAATCATTCAGCGGGCCACTCTCGATCAAGGTTGCAGCATTATCTCCGCCTAACTTGCGCGCAGTTATTCTATGCGCGTCATTTGTGTCCGAATCCCGTACCGCCGAGTCTTACCTGGTGCGGCTTCGCTTCGAGCGCCTACTGACTCTCGTTAGTTAGGGCACTTGAGTGTGCCTGATATGTTCGTGCGATTCTTCGCGGTTGGAATGGATTCGCCGCAAGATTTGCTTGATCTGTTTCACTGCGTGAAGAAGAAAGTGAGACCGAGAAGTGCTTGCTGAAAGGGTACGAGCAGTACAAGAGGTTGACGCTCGTGAAGCGCTCAAGAGCTGTTCTGTCCCAATCCTATATCTCAGGGCAAAGCAGGACCGCCTTATCTCACCAAAGTGTATTGATGACGTGAGAGATATAAAACCCAACGTTACAATCGTTGAAATTGACTCGCCGCATTTTATTCTGCAGCGAAAGCCTCAAGAAGCTGCGGCAGCTATTATGTACAGTTTTGGAAACGTTGAGGGAAGTGAGCAGCCGCTGTAATCTTCAGGTGGGCCTGCCTGGGCTCAGAGTGGATTTTGCCGAAGAAGGGGGACTTACCGAGGCTGAGTTGAGGAGGAAAGCCGAGCCGATCGCCACGCCGTGGATAGGGCATTTCGCGGAGCGAAAGAGCCTCACGCCGCCAGTGCTCCGGCTCCGAGAGGTGAGGTAGCGACAGAGCCCAGGCAACACCCTCCGCCGGCGATTATCGCGCCGATTCGTTGACAGCCAGAGTTTGGCTGTGATACCGTCCACCGTTCTTCGAGCCTCATATAGAGGCGCCTACACCTCGCTCCGGACCTGGTCCGGGGCCTTTGTCCAGGAGGATTGCTGCATGGAGCTCTACGAGTCTCTGTTCATTATTCGTGCGTCTGTCTCCGACCAGGAGACCGCTGCCTTGATCGAGAAGATGAAGGCGGTGGCAGAGAAGACCGGCGCGCAGTTCATCAAATCAGAAAACTGGGGTAGAAGAAGCTCGCCTACGAGGTGAAGCGGGAGCGCAAGGGCACGTACGTCTACTTCTACTTCAGGGCGCCCAACATCACGGTTGGTGAATTGGAGCGGTCCTATCGGCTGGAAGATTCCATCATCAAGTTTTTGACCGTCCACCTCAAAAAGAACTGGTGCCGCCACGGCCGCTTGAGACGTCATCGGAGGAGTTTGCCGGTGGCCGGGTTTAATAAAGTCATTCTCATCGGGAATCTCACGCGGAATCCTGAGCTGCGATACACGCCGAACGGGACACCGGTGGCCAGTTTGGGCCTCGCGGTCAGCCGGCGGTACAAGCAGGGCGATGAATTGAAAGAAGAAGTCTGTTTTGTCGACATTGTCGTCTTCGGCAAGCAGGCGGAACATTGCGGGCAGTATCTCAGCAAGGGGAGTGGGATCATCGTCGATGGGCGGCTGCAGCAGCGCCGGTGGGAAACGGAAGACGGCCAGAAGCGCAGCAAGCACGAGGTGGTGGCCCAAACGGTGACATTCATGCCGAAACGCCAGGATAGCGGTGGTGGTAGCGGGACTGAGGCGCCGGCGCATGATGATGCCGGGTATGAACCCGACGAGCACGTCTAACATGATGCGGAAAAACTATTGTGGCACGCGAGAACTTCGACGGTCCGCACATGTGGCACAACGGGAGAGAGCATCTTGCAGGATGTTCAAAAGGCCGTCCAGCAAGGTCATAGCGAGCGAAGCGGCGAGGCGTACGCTTCGGTAGGTTGAGCCTCTGAACGAAGCGAGAACGCTGCATAGGAAAGGCGCGTCCCTGGGTAAAGAGGCTGTCTTTACAGAGTCAGGGCGGGCGGGTGGTAGAAGAGCGACTTTTTCAGCATCCTGCTAACAGAGAGGGAGACGGTTATGGAGCGTGAACAAGGCGGAGACCGAGACGGCGGGGTGGTGGACGGTTTTTCCAACGTCAGCCGGCCTTGTCAGATTTTGTATCGATAAAGGGTCGATCGATTTCAAAGATGTCGGGCTGCTGAGAAACTTTCTGACTGAGCGGGGTCGGATTGTCCCGCGGCGTATCTCCGGCAATTGCATGAGGCACCAGCGCGAATTGACGGCCGCCGTCAAGCGGGCTCGGCACATCGCTCTCATCAGCTTTGCGGAAGAGCGATAACCGGTCACGTTGGGGATGGGAATGCAGGTAGGTGCTGCGATGGAACTGCTCAGGCCGCTGCTGGCTGACATCACTGCCGATGGGCTTTCGCTGGTCGGCGAGGTCACGGCTGAAGAACTCGGCCTCACCGAGGATGATGCCGTGGTCCTGGGTCCGCTGGCTGTGAGTCTGGACCTGACCAACGTCGAAGGGCTGGTCGCCGTGACCGGTGTGCTGGAAGGCACGATCGTCCGCGAATGTGTGCGGTGCTTGAAGGAGTATGAGGATCCGCTGGCTTTTTCTGTGCGGGCGGCCTTTATCCCGGAGCCCAAGTCGGCGCCTCGTCATCCGAAGCGAGTCGATCCCCGAAAGGCGCGTGCGAAGGTCGTGGAGGTCGAACCAGAAGAGGAGCCGGACGATCAGTATCAATATCAGGGCAACCAGTTGGAACTGGCTCCCATGTTGCGTGAACACGTGATCCTGTCCGCGCCGATGCAGCCTCTCTGCGGCGACGACTGCTTGGGGCTCTGCGCGCAATGTGGGAAAAATTTGAATGAGGGGTCCTGTCAGTGTGCCGCGGAACCACCGATCCCGACATTTCGGGTGGTCCAGGGCATGAAACGCAAGAACGGCGGACCGTCAGCATCATAGCGTGACCGCCTGCTATCGAGAGTGAGAAGGAGTTGCCATGCCAAATCCGAAACATAAACATTCACGGGAACGACGCGACAAGCGGCGCACACAAAAACTGCGCATCACACCGCCGGGCATGTCCGTCTGTCCGCAGTGCCACGAGATCAAGCTGCCGCATTACACCTGCTTGAATTGCGGAACGTATAAGGGCAAGGCGGTCATCCAGGTCGAAGAGTCCTAACGGAGTTTGTGACGGGTCCGTTGAGCAGTCCTGCAGGGCTCATGGCCAATGGATCACGACGGGATGATACCTGTTTGACTGTTGCGTCGATCATTCCACTCCTCTAAACTCCTGCCGCATGTAGCGTGGTGACGGCTGCTCTTCTTTCGTGACCACGTGACACGTCATCGTTCGATGAGTACTCAGCCGCTATGAAGATTGCGCTTGATGCCATGGGCGGTGACCATGGACCGGCCCCGGCCATTGAGGGGGCTCTCCAGGCTGCCCAGGAATGTGATGTCGAGGTGCTGCTCGTCGGTGACGAAGCCATTCTCACCGCCGAATGTCGCCGTCTCGGTTGCACGGACTCCCGCCTGTCTATTCGGCATGCCTCGCAGGTCGTCGAGATGCACGAGTCGCCGGCTACCGTAGCCCGCAAGAAGCGGGATTCCTCTATCTGGGTTGCCACTGAGTTGGTCAAGAGTGGCGAGGCGAGTGCCGTGGTCAGTCCGGGAACACCGGCGCCAGCATGGTGGCGTCATTCTTTGTGCTCGGGCTGACGAAGGGTGTCGAGCGCCCGGCGATCGCGACAAGCCTGCCCACTCTGACCGGTACGGCGATCATGTTGGATGTGGGGGCTAATGTGGACTGTACGGCTCAGCATCTGGCCCAATTCGCCATCATGGGGAATGAGTATGGCAAATATCTCTTTGGGAAGCCCAACCCACGTGTCGGGCTGCTGAGTATCGGGGAAGAAGACAGCAAAGGGAATGAGGTCACGAAGGAGGCGTTCAAGCTCCTCAAAGCCAGTCCGCTCAACTTCATCGGCAATATCGAAGGCCGTGATGTGTACAGCGGGAGCGCTGATGTGGTGGTGTGCGATGGCTTCATCGGGAACGTCGCGCTGAAGATTTCCGAGGGAGTGGCCGATACGATCAAGAAGTTGTTGTTCAAGGAAATCTCCGGATCCTTCTTCGGCCGCTTGGCCTATCCGCTCATTGCCAAGCCGCTGCTTAACTTGAAGAAGAGAATCGATTACGCGGAATTCGGCGGGGCGCCGCTCCTGGGCGTCAACGGCATTACCATGATCTGCCATGGCCGTTCGTCTGCCAAGGCGATCAAGAATGCCATTCGCCGGGCGAAGGGGTTGGCAGAGAGTCGCGTCGACGAGCTGATTCAGCGCGATATTGAAGAGAGCTATTCACAAACCAAGCCCACCGAGGATATCGCCGGCATGAGGGCCCGCATTGCAGGAACTGGATCGTACGTGCCGGCCAAGGTGTTGACCAATGCCGATCTCGAACGGATGGTGGCCACCTCGGACGAATGGATTGTCGAACGGACCGGTATCCGCGAACGACATGTGGCCGGTCCTGGTGAAGCCTGTTCTGATCTGGCCGGTGAAGGCAGCAGAGCGGGCCCTGACGGCCGCTGGGGTGAGTGCGGCCGATCTTGACCTGATTCTGTTGGCCACCTGCACCGGTGATTATCCGATTCCTGCCACCGCCTGTCTGATTCAACATCAGCTGGGGGCGACGCGTGCGGCGGCTTGTGATCTGTCGGCCGCCTGTTGCGGGTTCGTCTATGCGTTATCGGTGGCGGATGCCTATGTGAGAACCGGCATGCGCCATGTGTTGATCGTCGGGTCGGAAGTGATGTCGGCGATTACCGACTGGACCGATCGCAACACCTGTATTTTGTTCGGCGATGGGGCTGGCGCGGCAGTCATCAGCGCCAGTGAGAACGACCGCGGCATCCTGTCTACGCATCTTCGTTCCGATGGCGCCCTCTGCGAGTTGATTGCGGTGCCAGGGGAGGATCGCGTCTGCCGCCCTCTGAAAAAGTCGTGGCGGAACGGATGCAGTACATCAAGATGAAGGGGAACGAGACCTTCAAGGTGGCGGTTCGGACCTTGGAAGAAGTCGCGCGGGAAACCTTGGCTGCGAATCATCTCCGTGTTGAGGATCTCGATCTCTATGTGCCGCACCAAGCGAATGTGCGTATTCTCAAGGCGGTGGCCGAGCGTCTCGGGCTCCCGCCAGAGAAAATGATGCTGAATCTCGATCGGTATGGGAATACGTCAGCGGCCTCAATTCCCATTGCCTTGGATGAAGCCGTGCGCCAGGGACGAATCAAAGAAGGGCTCGCTCGTGATGCTAGGGTGCGTTCGGCGCGGGATTGACGTGGGCGTCGGCACTTATTCAGGTGGTAATGCAGCGGGATAGCGATCAGCGTTCAGCTCAAAGGATTGGCTGATAGCTGAGGGCTGACAGCTGACAGCTTCGAACCAACTTTTCCCGTTGACATTCAAAGGAAATTCGACGATATCTAACCCCACGGGGACGGCGCGGTGCGCCCGTTCCAGCTTCGAATATTACGATGATGAGAGCAACCGGTAGCCTCGTGCAATCACTCCGGTAGTATGGCGACTCTCCAATCAACAAGGTCATCCAGTATTGGGTTGGTCTTTCCAGGCCAGGGGTCTCAGTCAGTCGGGATGGGAAGAGCGTTGGTGGAGGCCTATCCGAGCATCAGGAGTCTCTACGAAGAGGCATCGTCGGTGCTGGGATATGACATTGCCGCGCTGTGTTTTGAGGGACCAGCGGAACGATTGAACCTCACGGAATATACACAGCCGGCATTGTTGGTGAGCAGCATCGCCGCGCTCCATGCGCTTCAAGCCATTGGGCATCACACCGGTCGCGGTGGCCGGTCATAGCCTGGGTGAATACTCGGCCCTTGTCGCCGCTGGCGGAATGACCTATCGTGAGGCGGTGGCGATCGTGCAGAAGCGAGGTCGCTATATGGCCGAAGCGGTGCCGCCGGGGACTGGGCTCGTCGCCGCGCTGCTCGGCCTCACGGCAGACATGGTGAGAGAGGTGTGTCGGGACGCCTCATCTGTGGGAGTTGTGGCCGCGGCGAATTTCAATTCGCCTGGTCAGGTTGTCATTGCCGGGGAAAAGGCTGCCGTGGAACGGGCCATTGAACTGGCGAAAGCCAAAGGATGTAAGAAGGCGATTCCCCTTCCCGTGAGTGTGCCGGTGCATACGCCCCTGATGCAGAAGGCGGCCGATCGACTCGCCGGAGATTTGGCGGCGATCACATGGTCCGATCTCAAGATGCCATTGATTAACAATGCCGAAGCCAGGGCGCTCACCAAGGCCAGCGACATCCAGGCGTCGCTGGTACGACAACTTCCTTCGTCGGTGCTCTGGGAAGATTCGGTGAAGGCCATGGCTGCGATGGGTGTGACGACGTTCGTCGAGGTTGGGCCGGGAACGGTGTTGAGCGGCTTGATCAAACGGATTCTGCCGGACGCGGTGACCCTGAATGTCAATGATCCTAATTCGCTTGAGGCGACCCGCGCTGCGTTCAGTGCGTGAAGGGATGTGAGGAGCGAGCGGATGTCACTCCATGGTAAGGTTGCGATTGTCACAGGGGCGGCGCAAGGGATCGGCCGGGCGATAGCCGAAGTCGTTGGCTCAAGCCGGGGCTGATATTGTGGTCGCCGATCTTGATCCGAGCCGGTCGAAGGACACGGTTGCGGCCGTGGAGCAGTTGGGGCGCAAGGCTTTGAATGTCAAAGTCAATGTGGCGGACGCCGCTGACACCAAAGCCATGGTCGACCAGGTGCTCAAGGAATGGGGGAAGGTCGATATTCTGGTGAACAATGCCGGGATTACGCGTGACGGGCTGCTGTTGCGGATGAAGGAAGAAGACTGGAATCTAGTGCTGCAAGTCAATTTGAACGGGACGTTCAACTGCACGAAGGCGGTCTTGCTCCCGATGACCAAGCAGCGGTATGGTCGCATCGTCAACATCGCGTCGATCGTCGGAGTGATGGGTAATGTGGGCCAGGCCAATTACGCGGCATCGAAGGCGGCGGTGATCGGGTTGACCAAGACGGTGGCACGGGAATATGCGAGCCGCTCAGTCACGGTGAACGCGGTCGCGCCTGGATTTATCGATACTGCCATGACGCAGGGATTATCGACGGAGGTGAAAGACACGCTTCAGAAGCAAATCCCATTGGGACGGTTGGGTACACCGGCCGATATTGCGGCGGCGGTGCGTTTTCTCGTGTCGGACGAGGCAGCCTATATCACCGGGCACGTGTTGCACGTGAACGGTGGGAATGTTGATGCCCTGACGACTGGGCGGACAGAATATTGTAAGATGCTGCGGCGGCAGGCTCGCAGCGACAAGGAGGGTCTAGGATGGGGAAGGAGGCGGGAAAATCAATGGGTACTGTGGATGAACGGGTAAAAAAATTATCGGTGAGCAGCTCGGAGTCGAAGAGGATGAGGTCACGCCCGAAGCCAGCTTCGTGGAAGATCTCGGCGCCGACTCGCTCGATACGGTTGAGCTGGTGATGGCCCTCGAAGAAGAATTCGGCATCGAGATTCCCGACGAAGACGCAGAGAAGATTCTGACGGTCGGGAAAGCGCTGGACTACATTAAGGAAAAGGCCTAGCGGTCGTAGGACGTGATGAGTCCTCGTTCGACCAGGCGGATTGTGGTGACCGGTCTGGGGCTGATCACGCCTCTGGGAACGGGTGTCGAAAAGACCTGGAAGGCCATCTGTGCCGGTGAATCCGGCATCGGTCGAATCACGAAATTCGATCCTGCGGCGTATGATGCCCAAATCGCCGGCGAAGTGAAAGATTTCGATCCAGCCGAGTTCATCGAGAAAAAGAAATCAAAAAGATGGATACGTTCATCCACTATGCCGTGGGCGCTGCCCAGCTGGCGGTGGATGATGCGGGGTTTACCGTGGCGCCGGAAGAGGCCGACGAAAGTCGGTGTGTATATCGGATCGGGCATCGGGGGCTTGGGTCGATCGAGCACTACCACAAGATTCTGCAGGAAAAAGGCCCCGGGCGTGTCTCGCCATTTTTCATTCCGATGACCATCATCAACCTTGCTTCCGGGCAGGTGGCGATCAGACTGGGCGCCAAGGGGCCGAACTCCTGTGCGGTGACGGCTTGTGCGACGGGCAATCACTGTATCGGCGACGCGTATCGGCTGATTCAGGCGGGCGATGCCGATGTCATGATCGCGGGCGGGGCGGAAGCCGCCATTACGCCGTTGGGAGTTGCAGGGTTTGCGGCGTCGAAAGCCTTGTCGTTTCGCAACGATGACCCGACGAAAGCGAGCCGGCCGTTCGACAAGGACCGCGACGGGTTCGTGCTCGGCGAAGGCGCTGGAGTCGTGGTCTTGGAGGAACTGGAACATGCGCGTCGGCGTGGCGTTCGGATCTATGCCGAATTGATCGGCTACGGCATGAACAGCGACGCCTACCATATTACTGCCCCGTCCGAAGAGGGAGAAGGCGCAGTCCGGTGCATGGAGCTGGCGCTCAAGGATGCCGGTATCGGCAAGGACCAGGTCGGGTACATCAACGCGCATGGTACGTCGACGATGGCGGATGCGATTGAGACCAAGGCCATCAAGCAGGTGTTCGGTGAGCAGGCCTACCGCATCCCGGTGAGTTCGACCAAGTCGATGACCGGCCACTTACTCGGGGCAGCCGGTGGGATTGAAGCGGTGTTTAGTGTTCTGGCGCTTCACCACGGGATACTTCCTCCGACGATCAACCTGGATCATCCGGATCCTGCCTGCGATCTGGACTATATTCCGCACAGGGCCAGACCGGCTGCGGTGACGGTCGCGCTGTCGAATTCTTTTGGATTCGGCGGGGTCAATGCCTGCCTGCTCTTTAGAAAGCCAGACGCCTAATAGGCCTGTGCGAGGGATGTACTCGCCACTATGACTTCGGCTTCTTCCGCCGACTCGCTCCAATCCTCGTTGGGCTATCGATTTCAAGGCCCTTGCCTTGCTCGAGGAAGCCTTGACTCACTCCTCTCACGTCAACGAACAGAAGACGGCTTCGCCTCAACATAACGAGCGGCTCGAATTTCTCGGCGATGCCGTGTTGTCGCTTGTGATGAGTGAGTATCTGGCCTCCGCGTTGCCGCAGTCTTCAGAGGGGACCCTCTCGAAGCTGAAAGCACAGGTGGTGAGTGAGGCATCGTTGGCGCAGGTAGCCCGCCGGCTCGGACTGGGGGAGCATCTCAAGCTCGGGCGCGGAGAGGACCGTTCGAAGGGGCGTGAGAAAGACTCGTTGTTGGCCGATGCGCTGGAGGCGGTGCTTGCGGCGGTTCATCTTGACGGAGGATTCGAGGCAAGCCGCACGGTGACGCGCCACATTTTCGCAGAGGAACTCACGCATATTGCCGCGCAACAGGAGCAGCCGGGAGCGGGCGACTACAAGACTCAGTTTCAGGAGTGGTGTCAAAAGCGGCATGACACATTGCCACGTTATGCGACCGTTCGAGAAACAGGGCCCGACCACCAGAAGGTATTCGAGGTGGAACTGTCCATTCAGGGCGAGGTCGTGGGCATGGGGTCCGGGCGAAGCAAAAGGAAGCAGAACAACAGGCGGCGAAGCAGGCCCTCCGACAGGTAGGGACCTGATCCGGCGCCATGGTAGGATGACCTCACAGCGAGATCAGTTACTAATCCAGGGAGGCTGATGATGCAGAGACGGATCTATAGTGAAAATGGTGGCAGTGACGCTCGTGCTCGGTGGGAGTCTGTTGCTGGGAATGGGCGCCCTTTTCGCAGCCTGACAAGGCTCCAGCGGGAAAGCAGAAGAGGCGAAAGGTCCCAAGGCCATTATCAAAACAAAGTTTGGCGACATGGACATCGTCTTCTTTCCTGAGAAGGCCCCCAAGCATGTTGAAAATTTCATCGCGTTGGCGAAATCAGGCTTCTATAACGGCACGATCTTTCATCGAGTGATTCCAGGGTTCATGATTCAGGGCGGCGATCCCAACACCAAAGATCTGAATAAGCCGGAGACCTACGGCCAGGTGGGCCGAGCCAGCGGCTCAAGGCTGAGTTCAACGACATTCCTCACCGACGAGGGATTCTCTCCATGGCACGCACGAACGATCCCAACAGTGCCGGTTCTCAGTTCTTCATTGTCGTCAAGGATTCGAACTTTCTCGATGGGCAATATACGGTCTTTGGCGAGGTGGTGAAGGGGATGGAGGTGGCGGACAAGATTGTCAGCTTGCCGAAGAACAGCCGCGATCTTCCGACGGAACGAGCGGAGATGACGGTCGTGGTAGTCGAGTAAACGATGCGAGGTTGGTGGGCTGATGACGCGTGACTGCTGCTGCCATGAGAAGCCTCATGCTGTGCGGAGTGCTGTTGGGGATCGGTCTCCTCACCGGTTGTGGAGGGAAGGCCGATGTGAAACCGGTTGCTCCTCCGCCCAAGTCACTGGTCCGAAAGCCATTATCAAGACCAAGTTCGGAGACATACATATCAAGTTGTATCCGGATGTGGCCCCGAATCATGTTGAGAACTTTATCAAGCTGGCCAAGTCCGGCTTTTACGATGGGACGATCTTCCACCGGGTTATCCCCGGTTTTATGATCCAGGGTGGTGATCCCAATACCAAGAACTCGCTGCGCAAGGACACTCTATGGGCAGGGTGGGCCCAAGGATGAGAAGGGCAATCCCATCTTGCTCAAGGCGGAGTTCAGCGATACTCCTCACAAGCGCGGCATTGTGTCGATGGCGCGAGCGAACGAGCCTGACACCGCGGGGTCGCAGTTTTTCATTGTCGTCGAGCCGTCCCCCTTCCTCGATCGAAAATACACGGCGTTTGGCGAGGTGACCAAAGGCCTTGGCGTCGCCGATAAGATCGTGAGCGTGCCGAGAAACGATCACGACTTGCCGAACGAGCGGATTGAGATGACGGTGACGATTGTCGAATAGCAGCGCGGTCTCACGGACTCTCCAGTGCTTCCAGCGCGCACGATAAGAAGATGCTACGCACTCGATGTGCGCAGTTGAAGTCTGAAGCCTCGCTGCTTGAGGCGTGGAAGGGATTGACGCTATTTGATCTTTTCGATGAATGTGCGGAGGCGGGCTCGCTCGGACGGAAAGAACAGAATGAAGTTCAGAGGCCAAAGGCGCGGCCTGAGACCCAACGTACTGAGGCTCGTTCGACTTTCACTGGTGGTGACTGGTCGGGAAGCTGAAGGATGACCTGAACGTCGAGTCCCTTCCGCCATATTAATATCGGATTCGGCTCGACAGCCGGCCGTCGAGATGTTTGTGATCGTGGCGTCGCCTTCGATCTCACCGGAAGAAAATCCCAGGGTGCAGCGTAACTCCACCCGGCGTGCTTTTCTGATCTTTCGTTCTTTGTCTGCGCTCATGGTGTGTGGTCTATCGTCCTCGGGAGTGGCTACCGGTTAGTGGTGGTGTTGACAGCCCGGTCCATGGGTATGGCGGCTCAGGTGCCGGGGGCGGCATGAACTGCTGCCCTGGCAAGATGATGTGGCCCGGTTCACGTTGCTTGGTCAGGTGTTCCGCAATTTCAGGATGGTAGGCTCGCACATAGCCGATAAGCCCACCGAGGAACCGTTGTGATTGAAAGTCCGTACCGGAAAAGCGTGAGACGAAGGCGATCGCGCGGTCGAGTATCTCCGGTGCGGAGGACATATCGGCGATCTGCCTGAGGGTTCTGCTTCTTGAACGTGTCGTACTCCTTCTTCAAATGTTCTGCGAAGACCGGCATCGGTGCAGCAGGCACATGGAGGGGACTGAGCGTTCGTCGCAAGGCCTGCAGCGCCGCCACGATTTCCGCATCTTGGCCGTCGCGGCGTCTCTGGAAGTAACCAAAGATGACCACTTCGACGAGATTGAACAGGGCCACGGCCTTCTTGCCGCCCAGCTCCGCCAGCTCGCGATAGAAGTCGCGGCGCACGGGCATGAATTGTACTGCCAGCCGCTTCTGCTGATAGTCGCTCCCGGATTCGAGATAGACGCAGTCAGCTGGGCATGAAACCCGCACGATTCGGTGTTCGCCGCAACACTGGCTGCAGATCAGTCCTGCCAAGGCGGGGCATGGCCGCTTGCCTTTCCGTTGTGTGCAATAGGCGCATTGGCTCATTTTTTGCGGGCTCCTCCGGTGCCGGTTTCGGTGGTGGAGGGATGAAGCCATAGTCCGCCAACGTCCGTTTTTCTTGTTTCGGCTTCCCACCGCTGGGGGTTTCAAGCCCGTTCATCTCTGGCCGCATGGGCCAATTCAAAGGGCACAAGGATGATGTTGTTCTGCACGGTCGATACTCAGATCTCCCGGCGAGGGTAAGAATTCGGCGATGACTTGAAACCGCTTGTCCCAGCTCATGCGCCAGACTTTTCCGGTCGTGAAATCCGACACGTACATGTTGCCCCAACGGTCGAAATCCACCCCGCGGAGATTCTGAAAGCGGTTGGAAAAGAATCCGTTGGAGAAGAGCTCCGTCACCACGCCTTCCGGCGAGACCTCGGAAATCTTGCCCTTGTCCCAACTCACCGCAATGATCTGGCCGGACTTGGGATGGACGACAAGGCCTGAGGGGCCGGCCAGGGCGCGGTCTGTGACCAGCACGGAAACCGTCTGGGTGGCCAGATCGACGCGGTAGATCGTGTTGGCTTTCTGATCGGAGCAATACAAGTGGCCCTTGCCATCGAAGGTCACGTCGCTCAACGAGGTCTGTGGCGAGCTCAGACTGTGAGGTAGCGGGCGATCGGATGGTGAGCGTCAGGACTGGCTTACCGGTGGTCGTGTCAAAGCCCCGTAAGCGTGTCGAGATCGGCCACGTAGAGCACATGTTCCACCACGGCCATGCCTTTGGGGGCATGGAGGGTGACGTCGCCCTTCCCGCCTTGGATGAATTTCAGATTGAGGAGTTTGCCATTGGGATCGAGTTTGGTGATGAATCCGTTGTTATCGGCGGCCTCCGCCTCGCCGTTGACGCTCGAGATGAAATAGCTCTTCTCGAGAGGATCATTGCACGAAAGCTATAGGGAGATTGCAGTTCCGTTACGGTGATCTGGGCGCCGAGCGGGCTGACGATCACAACGGGTATGATCCAGATAAGCCAGGCCGCTGGATGGCTGATGACGCGTGTCAGAAGGGACATCACGGAGGAGGTTCTGTTCACAAGGTAGATGGCTGTTGATCGTGGCTGATGAAGGCATCGTAGCTGTCAGGCGAAGAGCCTGTCAAGAAATCGGACGTGAAACGTGAAAGGTGAGGCGTGAGGGGTATGGATGAGCAGCGATCGATCGCATGATGCTCCCGTCTCTCGCTCCACTCCTCACGTTTCACGCCTGACGCCTCACGGGTTGACGGTCGTTGACTTGCTCAAAAATGCCCTGCTATGGTGCCGTTGTTTTTTCTGACGGTTCTCTCAACGGAGGAGGAATCAGTGGCGGCACGATTGATCGACGGCAAAGCATTGGCATTGCAAGTACGTGAGCGGTTGGCAACCGAATCAGCGGCAGTCTTGGCTAAGACCGGGATGAAGCCCGGTCTGGCGACGATCCTGGTGGGCGACGATCCCGCCTCGCATCTCTATGTGAAGAGCAAGCAGAAAGCCTGTGATGCGGCAGGCATCTATATCGATGATCACAAATTGCCGGCGAGCACGACGCAAGCAGAGTTGTTGGCCTTGATCGAAAAAGAGAACGCCGATCCCAAGATCCACGGGATATTGGTTCAGTTGCCGCTCCCGAAGCATATCGACAGCAAAGTCGTTCTCGAAGCGGTGTCGCCCGACAAGGACGCAGACGGGTTTCATCCGTACAATTTCGGTCGACTCGTTGAGGGGCATCCGGTGTTTGAAGCCTGCACGCCGAAGGGCGTCATTAAGATGATCGAATCCACCGGCGTGAGTATCGAAGGAAAGCGCGCCGTCGTATTGGGACGGAGTAACATCGTCGGCAAGCCGTTAGCGCTCATGTTGCTCCAGCGCAATGCCACGGTGACGATTTGCCACTCCAAGACGAAGGATTTGCCGTCGGTCTGTCGCGAAGCCGAGCTGTTGCTGGTCGCGATTGGGAAAGCCAAGTTTGTGACGTCCGACATGGTGCGAGAAGGGGCGGTCGTGATCGATGTGGGGACGAACCGGCTTCCTGATGGGAAGGTCGTCGGCGATGTTGATTTTGAACCGGTCAGTCAGAAGGCAGGCTGGATCAGTCCTGTGCCGGGCGGTGTGGGGCCGATGACGATTGCGATGCTGCTGGACAACACGGTGGAGTCTGCTAAGAGAATGGCGGGAATGCTGTAGGAGGAATGGGGCGCTCCCTTGCTCGCAGAACGCGCACGATGAAAGGGGTGGAGTGACACCGAGTTGATCCTTGCTCCCGGAGCGCGCACAGATAGAGTGTGCTCGCTCGACGCCGCAGTGGGACCAACACGGGTGCTATCCCAGAGAGAAGCGAGCGAGCTTGGAAGGATCACGTAGAAGGATGAGGGGCGTTCGATGCGCGCAGGGGGCGCGCCCCATTCCTCCTACAGCTGTGAGTGGGAGTGGAGGAGTAAAATAGAAAACATGAGTCGGGAACCGCGGCGGTTGACAGGAGGTGCTCGATCAGGGACAGTTTGCTGTCACGATTGAGTACAATCCTCCCAAAGGCACCAACATTTCAGGCGTGTTAGAGAATGCCAAGCAGTTGGTGGGGCGCGTGCACGGGGTCAACGTGACGGACAACACGGCCGCCATTGTGCGGGCCGGGTCTCTCCCTGTCTGCCGACTCCTCTACGAACTCGGTCATGATCCGGTCATGCAGATGACCTGCCGTGATCGGAATCGGATTGCGATGCAGTCGGACCTCATGGGCGCCTCCATGCTCGGCATCCACAATATTCTGTGCCTCACCGGGGACTATCCGACCGTCGGAGATCACAAAGAAGCGAAAGCCGGTCTATGATCTGGACTCCGTCGAAGTCATGCAGCTCGTGCAAGGACTCAACAACGGGCGGGATCTTGTGGGGAACAAGTTAGATGGTGCGACGCAGTTTACCATTGGGGCTGCAGTGACTCCGGAAGCCGACCCACTGGGACCCATGCTTGCCAAGTTTGAAGTGAAGGTGAAAGCGGGCGCCCAGTTTTTCCAGACGCAGGCGATTTACCATCCGGAGCAGTTTGCGTCCTTCATGAAGGCGGTGCGCCCCTTCAAGGTCAAAGTGCTGGCGGGCATTCTCGTCCTCCGGAACGCCAAGATGGCGGAGTTCATGAATGCGAATATTCCTGGCGTGTCAGTCCCGCAGGAGATGATCGACGAACTCAGGGCTGCCGGTCCCGAGCGCGCGGAAGATGTGGGGGTGGATATCGCGGTGCGGACAATCAAGGCGGTGCGGCCGTACTGCGACGGGGTCCATATTATGGCCATCAAGGCCACGCACCGGCTGGCTGACATTATCACCAAAGCGGAAGTGGGTTGATGACGATCCCCGAGTTTCAGCGGCACAAGCATGACAAGAAGAAGCTCATTGTCGTCACGGCCTACGACGCGCTGTTTACACGCATTGTCGAACAGGCCGGCATCGAGGCGATTCTGGTCGGGGATTCACTGGGCGTGGTCGTACAGGGGAAGGCCAATACGCTGTCTGTGACGATGGACGACATGCTCTACCACACGAAGCTGGTGGCTGGGGCTGCCCAACGAGCGCTCGTCATCGGCGATATGCCGTTCATGTCCTATCAAGCCAGCCAGCGAAGACGCGCTTCGCAATGCGGGACGGTTTCTGCAGGCTGGGGCTCAGGCCATCAAGCTGGAAGGCGGCGCGGTTGTAGTCGATCGTGTAGCTGCGATGACCAGTATCGGCATTCCGGTGATGGGGCATCTCGGCATGACTCCCCAATCTGTCCATCGATATGGCGGCTACAAAGTGCAGGGGAAAGAATCAGATCATGCGCTGGCTTTGCTGAATGATGCCAAGGCCCTTGAAGCAGCCGGCGCCTTCGCCATCGTGCTCGAAGCGATTCCCGCCGAGTTGGCCAAGACTATTACAGAGCAGGTGGCCATTCCCACCATCGGGATCGGCGCTGGTCCGCACTGTGATGGCCAGGTCCTTGTGCTCTATGATCTCCTCGGGTCTGTTCGACGATTTCGTGCCGAAGTTTGTCAAACCCTATGCCCATCTCAAGGCTGATGCACTCCAAGCCCTTCGCCGTTACAAAGAAGAGGTCGAGCAGGGCAAGTTCCCGTAGCGACTCCGAATCCTACCACTAGGTTCCTGTTGCTCCACTTCCTGCTTCTCTTGCCTTTGGCCTAAGTCGATGAGTGGAGCATGTCGGGTGGGAGCTGATCAGCTGCGCTTGTAACGTCTTCTGTTAGGCGAGGCACGTCTATGCCCATATATATGTGGAGGAACGTTCTGCAATCGAATGATTCCACTGCGAAAGAGGTTGCTGCGCCGCTCGCAGGATTACCGAGAAAGTATTTTAGATTTGCGGCGGCGAGTTGGATGAGGGCTTGGAAGAAGTTTCCCTGCTCGCTGTTGTGCCCCACCGCGTGCCAGAGTCCCTCGAAGATTTCGTGACATTCCCACCAGTAGGCGAAGTTGTAGAGGTCGATCCCATACAAGTAATCCTCTGACCGTTGCCATTCTTCAGGTGGAAAGGCTAGGAGCTTCGGCTCCGGCTGACCGTAGGAATGGCCGAGGGGATCGCGACGCGGGTGCGGATTTTTCCCGGAAGGAATCGATAGGATGGAAACGGCCTCGTTGAGTAACGAGGCCAAGTCGGATCAGGAGGGTGAGGCTCAATCACGGACGCGCTCGTCGGACACCCGCGACCTGGAAGATTTCGGCGATCCTCTAGTCGCACCGCGGTCAGTTCTCTTCCCCATACGCAGCCACTGTCGATCGCTAACAGGTTGGGCTCGATGTGCAATCCTAACGCAGCCCAGTGGCCGCAGATGACCGTTGCATCGGCATTTTTACGGTTTGGAATGCGGAACCAGGGAAGGTATCCTGCAGGAGCCTGTTCCGGCGGGCCGGAGAATCCTGACAACTCACCAGCTGGGGTGCAGGTCCGCAGTCTCGTCAACACACGGGTGATACTCGCGAGACGTTCGTCGCCAGCCAAGGCGGGGTCCCATCGAGGTGAGAGTCCGCGGAAAAGCGCTTCGAGGACGGTTCGATAGTTCGGGCTGGATAATACCGCTTCGACTTCTCTCGCAAGGTTCACCGCTTCATCGATGGTCCATTGAGGCAGAAGACCTGCGTGCACCATGAAGAACGATCGCTCGCGGTAATGGAGGGGCTGGCGGCGAAGCCAGTCCATTAATTCTGCTCGATCCTCTGCCGCCAGCACATCCTGAATCGTGTCTTTTGGCCGGAGAGTGACGATGTTTTCTGCGACAGCGAGTAGAAACAGATCGTGGTTTCCCAGCACGATCTGTGCGGCAGAGCCAAGCTGTTTGATGTATCGGAGGACCTCGAGCGAGTTCGGTCCTCGATTCACCAGGTCGCCGACGAACCACAATCGGTCTGCCGCGGGATCAAAGTTGAATGCGATCGACGAGTTGATTCAGCTGCGTGGAGCAACCTTGCACATCGCCGATGGCATAGGTGGTCATGGATAGGGCAGTAGGTTGGTTGAATCGAAATCGTGTGAGGAGAGTGTCTCACGGAAATCGTGCTTCAATCACACTTCTGAGTCCACCGCGCGCTGCGAATGTCCCCGTGACTTTCGCCCATACCGGGCGGCAGGCTTTGACAATGTCCTGCAAGATGCGGTTGACGGCGTTCTCATAAAAATGCCCAAATTACGGTAGGCATGAATGTACAGCTTCGAGGGATTTGAGTTCGAGGCATTCTTTGTCGGGCATGTAGTGAAGCGTGATCGTGCCGAAGTCCGCCAGGCCGGTCTTCGGGACAGATGGCGGTATATTCAGGAATCTCGATCGTGATTTCATAGCCCTTGTATTGGTTCGGGAATGTTTCGATGTCCGGCAGTGGCGCGGTAATACCGCTCTTTGCATGCCGCTCGTTGTAGCCCAGCCGTGTCGCCGTCTGAATACTTTCCTTCGCCCTTACGCCCTCACGCCCTCACGCCCTCACGTCTTTCTAGACTTGTTTCATCCACTCCACTTGGCCGATTTTTTCCAGTTGAATGTAGAGGGTCACCCAGGGGCAAGCCATCTCGGGGTACACCTCACACAATCCCCCTTTTCGCACGCCTCCGCAGGGGCCGTGGCTCATGAACTTCGGGCACTCGGCTTTGAGCGAATTGTCCGGAATCGGAGGGCGCTTATGGATCCCACCGGCGTGCTGAGCGCCTTCGTCTTCCCCAGGGATGATCACGCGTGTTGACATAGGCGCTCTAGTCTAGACAGGTTTTGTGGAATCGGCAATCTCTACTTTCCAATGCCATGGAAGTCGGTCGCACGTTCGGCAGGCTGCGAAAACATCGTGCAAACCGCAAGTTGTTAGGGCGAATGGCCTACGAGCCTTGGGGTGTGCTAGGGCTTCTATCGTGGCATGGTGGGCCTTCTGAGAAGTTGCGTTGATTATCAGGAAGTTATAGTATTTTCCGGTGAGTCGTATGATTCGAGCCGGCATGTCGATGTTTCTCATTGACAGTCTTTTTGGTCTTTGCTACCATACACATTCGCGTGAACGTCTTTGAGCGGGTCAGCCCAGTTCATTCAGCCCTCGAATTCCTGCGGGCTTGTTGCATATAACTGTATCTTTCCGATAGGCAATGGATTGTCCGTTGCCACGATAGAGGGAGGTGTTCCGATGAGTCTTGATTATGTAAAGTTTTCCGGTGGATTTGAGAAGTTCATGCCCAAAGAATATCGGGACATGGTCGAGCATGGCCCGTTTGGAAAGAAAATTTCGGTCTCCCAAATGGGGAGCCTTCAAGGAAATTCTCGAAGAACATCCCATGTGTGCCGGTTGCGCGATGACTCTGTTCATCCGACTGGCGATCATTGCCTTCCCCAACCCAGAAGATACGATCACTGTTGGAACAGCAGGCTGTGGACGGTTAGCGATTTCACAGGCTGCGATCCCGTTTGTGTACGGTAACTACGGCGATCAGAACGGTGTCGCGAGCGGACTGTCCCGCGGGCTGCGGCTGCGGTTCGGTGACAAGCCGAAGGATGTGGTCGTCATGGCGGGAGACGGCGGCACGGCGGATATCGGCTTCCAGCAAGTGCTCCATTCCTGGTTCCGAAAGGAACGGTTCACGACGATCATGTTGGATAATGAAGTGTACGGCAACACCGGCGGGCAGGAGAGCGGAATGACCAATCGTGGCGCTGTCTTAAAGATGGCCCCGTTGGGGAAGAAGTTCGAGAAGATGGACATGCTGCAAATGGCGAAGGTAGCCGGCTGTGCCTACGTGGCGACGGTAGTTCCGAATAATCCCCGCCGCGTCGAGAGCGTCATCAAGAAGGCCGTGTTGATTGCCCGCGAAGTAGGCTCGACCTACATTCAAGCCTACACCTCTTGTAACATCGAATATGCGATTCCAACCGACAAGGTGATGGAAGACGCGAAGACCGTTGAGAACGATCGGTATCAATTCACGGAATACGTGAGCGATGAGGCCAAGCAGTATCTGACCGAGCGGTATGGCTACAAAGACTATCTTCCGAAGCCGGCTGCTCCTGCCGCTGCAATTTCAAACAAAGCATAAGCGACTCGGAGGGAGGCTCGGATATGGCAAAGCGCTTCAACATTCGGATGGCAGGGGTCGGCGGGCAGGGTGTCGTGACGGGATCACACATTCTGAGCACCGCAGTGATCCATGCCGGCGGTGAAAGCACGATCGTCCCATTTTACGGATCGGAAAAGCGGATGGCGCCGGTCGAAAGCTACGTCCGTGTGTCGGATGAGCCGATCTACGAAATCGGGGAAATTACCTTTCCGCACATCATCATTATCTTCCATCCCCAGGTCATTACCCACGGTAAGTCGTATACGATGCCGTTCTATTTCGGGTTGAAGGAGGATGGGATTGCGCTGATCAACAACGATGGTCCGATGAGCCTTCACAGGGATCAGCAGCGTGAGCTGGAAGAGCGCCGTGCGAAACTCTATTACTTCCCTGCTACCAAACTGTCCCTCGAAGTTGCAGGGATGGACCTCGCGACGAACATGGCACTGATGGGCTGCTATCGGAGCCATCACGGGACTGACTTCGGTTGAAGCATTGGAGCAGTCGGTGAAGGATCGGTTCCTTGGTAAAGGATTTGTCGTCTCCGGAGGAACCGCGGCGTTGGACAGTGTCGTCGAGCGGAAATTCAAGAAGAAGCAGGAGCTGATCGATAAAAATGTGGCGGTGATTCAGGCCGGCTGGAACTACGCGGTTGATCACGGTTGGGCTGCAACATCGGTCAAACGGTCGGAAGTCCGTGCGACCGTAAGCGCCTGATCAGGATTTAGCACGAAGGAGTCACCATGTATCTGGTAGCCAATATCGATGTTGAGATATGTGCCTCGAAGAGTTGCAAGCTCTGTACGCAATATTGTCCTGAAGCGAATACCATTCAGTATAGCGAAGACCATGGGGACAGACAAGGGCTTCAAGTACGGCACTGCCTACATGGCGGTGGATCGGTGCAAGGGTTGTGCGCTATGTGTGTGGGTGTGCGACACGCATGGCAAAAAATAATGCTATTAAGATGGTTATGATCGATCAATTACCGCTGGCTGCCGTTACCGATAACATTCGGTATGAAGAGAAAACCACCGTTGCAGTCCTGTCGAATCCAATGATTGTGATAGGTAATTAGGGAGGTACAGGAGTGGCAACGACGCTCGATACAAGAGAACGCATCATCGTCCCGGGTCCTGCCGGATTCCACCCACCGTCCGCGGCTCAGTTGGGGGTCGCGCTGCCTGACCCAGGGCAAGGACTTTACTATGGGTTGCTGGAGGAGAATGAGGACAAGGTCATCGAAGAGATGGCCCGTAAAATGTTGACCAGCCCCAATGCCACGATCTTCCCAGGACCGCTGGTGCTCTGGGCCTGGAACGAGCATGCCATTGAAAAGGCCAAGGCAGTGCTGGAAATCGCCGCCCAGATTCCTGACGTCATGATCATCCCCATGCCGGACTATCGTCCGAAGTATCCGAAGATCGACCCGGAAGAGGTCATCAATCCAAACCATCCGAACCTCACGATTTGGGGCAACAAGATCGAAGCCTGCATCTTCATCGGCGTGCATTGCCATTATGCCAACTTGACCTTGAAAATGATTCGTGCCGGGACGAACTGTCTGACGATGGCGATCTGTGCGGAACAGGGGCACGAAGATGCGATGCTGACGATTCGCGATTCGGACACGATGAAGTTGAGGAAGACCGCGCAGGTCTTCAAGCGGGTGCGCGAAGAGATGGGCATTAAGTTACCGGAGAACGGCGAGAACGTGAGATTTACCGGCACGCAAACGAGAGTTCACGGTGGGAAAACTCACACCAATCCCTCACCTTTGCGCCTGTGGCGGGCCTTGCCGGCGCGGCTGCCTTTGGCCATTCGGCCGAGCAGATGAAGCGTGAAGGCTGAGCAGGGTCGCACAGCACGGGCGATATAGCTAAGAGGTGTCACAATGAGCGAAGCACTCGAAGCAGAACAGAAGACCAATCCGCAGGGCGATCCCATCACGAGTGTCGCGGCCCCTAAACCGGCCGAGACGACGGGCGCCGAGGAAGGATCCCCATGCCGAAGCGAAACGGCAGAAGGTGGTCACGCCGGAATACTTGTTCCTCGAAGCCCCGCGGACGAAAGAATTCATCACGGGCAGCGAATCGGCGAAAGAGGCCGTTCGGCGCTCCAACGTGGACCTGGCCATCGCCTATCCGATCACCCCGCAGAGCGAAACGATGCAGCTCATCGGCGTGCTCTACGGCGAAGGGTACGTGAAAGAGTACTATCGTGGTGAAGAAGAAGTCGGCGTCATGGCGGCGATGGCAGGCGGATCCCGAGCCGGTGTCCGCTGCTTTACGGCGACCGCCGGTCCCGGTACGCTGAGAGGTCTGGAAGGCATCGCGTCATGGCCTGGGCATCGGCTGCCCATTGTCGCCATGTTCACCTGCCGCGTCGTCAACGCCCCGTTGGCTATTCAGCCTGACAATATCGAAGTGGCCTATTTATTGAACTCACGGCATGATCGTCTTCCATGCCGAGAATCAGCAGGACATGTACGACTTCATCATGGCCGGATTTGTGATCAGTGAAAAAACGATGTGACGCTTCCCGGTCGGTGTCTGCTGCGACGGGTTCTTTGTGACCCACGCCCGTGGGTACGTCCGGATGCAGGACCGCAGCATGAAGCTTCCTCCTCGTGATGCCTGGCGAGGTGCGGTGCCGGTACTCGATGCGGAGAATCCTCCCGCCCGCTTGTCCCGCGACGCCCCGGTTCAGAAGTCGAACTTCATGGCCTATAACATCCATGCTGTGTGGCAGCAGGAAGTGTGGGCGGCAGTCGAACGGTCTCGCAAGTACATCAATCAGTATATGGGTGGCTTGCTCACAGCTGAGAATGTGGACGATGCCGAGGCGGTGATTATTGCCTCAGGTAGTGCTGCGGCTCAGTCACGGGAAGCCGTTCGTATCTGCGCCGAAAAGGGTATCAAGATCGGCTTGATCAAGGTCCGGTCGATCCGTCCGTTTCCGACGAAGGAGTTACGGCAGCTCCTGTGGCAAAACGAAGCTCATTGTCGTTCCGGAGTTCAACTACGTCGGATGGCTGGCGAAAGAGGTGGCTACCGCGATCTACGGGTACTCAAACGCCAAGATCATCGGTGGGCCGCGGGTGTACGGTGGTCAATCGATGCCGGTGGAGTTGATCGTGGACGAAGTTGAGTCCGGTCTGACCGGGAAGAAGTCGAGTAATGTCGCCCAGTCTTCGATTATGGGTGGTGCCGTCAATCAGGATGACGTAGCCCATTTCATGCGCAGCATCTGACGAGGCCGCGAGTCTAAAACATAATGAGCCCGATCCGGTTATTCAGGATCGGGCTCTTGTGTTTCTCGAGTCTATTTCGTCTCATCTGGTCTATCTCGTGAACTAGAGAAACCAGATAGACCAGACGAACCAAACAGACATTTTTCTATCCCTGCAGTTCGTCTTGCACCATGTCCTCACTCTCCGGCATGCCATAGGCCACATATTTGGCGTAGGAGAGATAGATCATCGCGCTATCCCTCATCGCTTTGGAGCCTTGCGACAGGCGGAAGACTTGGTCAGCGTTGTGGGAAGGGGCTGCACCCATCGTCTCCACGTGGCTTTGTAGGAGCAGGGTGAATCGTTCCATTGAGCGCTCGACATCTTTGTAGGCCAATAAAATTTCGTCTGTCATGGTTGTCCTCCTAATCGCCATCAGCTTACACTATGCCCGTGCAACCCTTCAATGAGAAGAAGCCGGCTAGTCTGTCATCGGAAGTTCTAAAGGTTCTGGCAAAGGTATCGCCAGAAAGGGATCTTCGTGGTGACGTCTTAGCGCAGGCGGTCGTAAACCTTTCACGTCTTTTTACAACAGCACGCACAACATTGCCCCTGCAATACCTGGATGACCCTGTCCACGCTTCTGCCTATCTCTCGTACTTTCTCCCCTGTGAATCTCTCCAAAGTTCAAGTCCTATTGGACGAGCTGCCCGAGGACAGCGGCATGGAATCGTCGGATCGTCCGATGGCGGTGCTTGACCTCGGCTGTGGCCCAGGGACTGGGCGCTTTAGCCCTGTTAGATTGGCTGTGGCATCGCAGCCCTGAGCGGGCGAAATCTGTATCGGTCCTGGCCACCGATGCATCCTACGCACCGTTGCGGGACACGGAAAGGCTGTGGGAGGCCTATTGCCAGGAGGTTGGAATATCCAGCGAAGGTCTCCGGTGTGTCGAGGGCAATCTGGAACATCCGCTCAAAGGCGATCTTGGCAAGCAGATTGTGCGGGGTAGGCCATACGACCTCATTATCATGGCGAACTGTCTCGAATGAATTGTTTGCTGCATCGGTCGACCCTTCGGCAGAGCGGGCTGCGGTTGTCGGCCAACTCCTGCCGTTTCTCGCACCGCACGGCACCATCATGATTGTCGAGCCGGCCTTGCGGCAGACGGCCCGAGCGCTGCATCAGATGCGCAATCACCTGCTCAAGCAGGACCTTTGTACGGTCTATAGTCCCTGCCTGCATGAACGGGCCTGTCCTGCCTTAGACCACCCGGACGATTGGTGTCATGAAGAGCGACCATGGCAGACGCCTCCTGCAATTGCTGCGATCGATCGGGAGGTAGGGTTCATTAAAGACGCATTGAAATTTTCCTATCTGATGTTGCGCACAGACGGCCGCACCATTGTGACGCGCAACCCGCAGACCTTCCGGGTCGTGAGCGAACTACGTGAGTTGAAAGGGGATACGCGGGCATGGCTCTGCAATGAGCTGGGTCGGTCGGAGGTTGGGCGACTAGATCGGGCAGAGTCTGCAACCAATGCTGCGTGGGAGGCCTGCCAACGAGGGTCGATCATTCAGCTCGATGGTCTGAAGCGAAAGGAAGGATCGAGGTTGGGACGAATACCAGCAGAGGGGACAGTTGAGATGATACGACGGGCTTAAGCTTGGCTAGTCGGCTTCTGGTTCCGCACTCCCGTGCTGATGACTGACACCGGTCTTCGTCGAACATCTCCGCCATTTCCTCGGCAATCATGTCACCGTCATCTTGAATGGCAATGAGCGGGATTTCTTTTCTTGGCTTAGCCGCGGGCTCTGGAGCGGGAGCTTCAGGGGCCTTGGCGGGACTCTTTGGTGTCTCACTCATATGACAGATTATACACTACGGAGTGGGTGAAAAGGGGAGTTATTCAAACGCTTCCAGGGAGGAACGCTCCGGGTATGTTTTCTGGCACGAGGTACAGGTCAGAAAATAGATCGATTCTCGGACGGACATGGTGACACGAAAATTGAGGCTCACGCCTCGTTGATTGCAGGTCGGACAGGACATTTCTTTAAGTCGGTAGGGAATATCCGGTTGGGTGCGCAGGTAGAACTCCATATCTGTGTAGATTGGGAAGGTGTAGTAGCATTTTCTACAGATGCCTCGCCATTCACCATCTGCCTGCATAGAGCGTTCATCGATCCCAAAGCTTGAACCCTTACAAATGGCACACTGGACGGTTTCAAGCCTGGTTTCAACTTCCTTAACGGTCGGGCTTGGCATCGGGGAGGCTCCTTGTGCGGAAGTTGGCGGCATCGTCATGCCAGTATAACGTTCACATGGAAGAGACCGCAACGGGAGAGATTCAAGATTTCTCCTTGACCTGGCGAGCGCGCTGCTTATACTAAGCCCACCATGCACCTGATTACCGAGACTCTGTTAGTCGGGAATATCAACGACGCGAGGGAGCCGCCAGCTAAAGATCGGCGCGCTGCTCCTCGTTGCCGCTGAGTACACATTGGAGCCACCCAGCGCGCTGTTGTATGGCAGGATCCCATTTTCCGAATATGCCGAAGCCGAGCCGCCCTTATTGGACCGAGCTGTAAGCTGGGTTGAACAGCATCTTTCACACAATCGGGTCATGGTTTGCTGCCGTGCCGGCATGGGCCGGTCCGTGTCGGTCGTGATGGCCTATCTCTGTTGTGTCGAAGGGATGACGTATGATGAGGTCCTAAAATTGGTCATGAAGCGCCGTCCTGGTGCCATGCCTCTTCCCAACCTCGAAGAAGCCATCACCCAGGTTCGCCTGCTTCGCGCGGCTCGCGCGAAGGATAAGAAGCACCGCGCTTCACGCCCAGCCCGCGCGTAACTAGAAGGTCGAAAGTACCCACAAAAGTCGTGTCCTTCCCCACGTTGCCTTTGGTGCGTCGTCCATGGCCTAATCCGTCTGATCGGGAATAGGGCGACCACGTCACAAGGATTTCTCTTATGCCGGAATTGCCGGAAGCTGAAGTCGTTGCTCAGCAGCTACGGACTCATCTCCTTGGCGCTCAGCTCAGCGAGTGCTGGGTGGGACGAGCGGATATTGTTCGAGAAGGGTTGTCCACGCTCTCGTGGTATCACGGTGCGCGGCTGGAAGGGGTGGAGCGATACGGCAAGAGCGTCGCACTGGAGTTTGAAAATAAGGGAGAACTTAGGTATGTCGTCGCGGAGCTGGGCATGACAGGCCTCCTTCTCTTTCGCGATACGCAGACGAAACACCCGCAGCACGTTCATGTCCGCATGTCGTTCACGGGGGGCATGAATCAGAACTACGCTATTGGAACCCTCGGCGGTTCGGACGGCTGTCTTTGCTCGATCGGGGCAGGACTCGACCGCTACCGTGCTCGCCGCTTCGGGGTCGATCCCCTCACGGTGCCGCGCGACGAGTTCGTCCGTCTCCTGCAAGCCAGGCGAGGACGCCTCAAGCCGCTCTTGATGCATCAACAAGTGATCGCAGGGATTGGGAATATTTACGCGAACGAAATTCTCTTTCGCGCCAGGCTCCATCCGAACCGTGAGGTGAGTCGGCTGCGCGGGTCGACGATTGACACGCTCTATGACACGATGCAGACGGTGCTGCACGAGGCGATTGCCTGTGGCGGATCGAGCGTCAAGGATTTCTATGCACCGGACGGCACAGAAGGCCGATACAAGCGCCGCCATCTCGTCTATGGCAAAGAAGGTCAACCCTGTTCCAACCGCTGCGGGCGGATGATTCGTCGTCTCCAAAGTGAACGCAGCTCGTTTTTTGTCCCGCTTGCCAATCCAACCGCCTTCCAGGGTAATTCTTGTCGTGTGCACTTGAGAGAATCGGTGATGAAAGATTGTGATTGCCACACAGTTTCAATCACTTAGACTGCAGTCAGTCCACTGTCTTCATCTGCTAGGCCTTTTGAGCCCTCTTCGTTTAGTTCCTCTGACATATTGAGTCCCCCAGCCGATTTCGTTAGAATCCTCCTCCTTTATAATTGTTTCTCACCATTTCTGATGGAGTGATGTCATGGCGAAGGTGCTCGAAGGTCCGGGGATGGGGCTGATGAAGAAGTGGGGTATCACGGTCCCCAACTATGTCGTCGTCACCTCGGTTGATGAATTGGCGAAGCTCGGCCATGCCAATGAATGGCTCAAGAAATCCAAGTTGGTGGTCAAGGCTCATGAAGCGCTCGGCTCGCGGTTCAAGCTCGGCTTGGTGAAGGTCGATCTGGATCTCAAAGGGGCGGAAGCAGCGACCAAGGAGATGATCGGCCGCCAAGTGGGCAGCATCACCGTCTCGCAAGTGATCGTATCTGAAATGATTCCGCATAAGGAAGAATATTATTGTGCAGTGAAGTCCACCCGAGAAGGGACGGACATTCTGGTCGCCAACTGCGGCGGCATTGAAGTCGAATCGAATTGGGACCGCGTGAAGCGCCTGGCAGTGGAAGTCGGGCAGCAGCCCTCGGAAGACGCGCTCGAACGGCTGGCCAAGGATGCGGGCTTCACCGGTTCGACTCTTGAAGAAGATGGCCGATTTCGCAGGCAAGATGTTCACCTGCTTTGATAGCGAGGATGCGCAGTATTTGGAAGTGAACCCCGTGGTCCTGCGCGAGCAAGACCAGTGAACTGATCGCGTTGGATGCGGTGACGCTGCTCGATGGCGACGCCAAGTTCCGGCATCCCGATTGGAACTTTGCCTTTGCCGCAGAATTTGGTCGTGCCTATTCCAAGCACGAAATGGAAGTCGATGGCAGTCGATTCCAAGATCAAAGGCTCAGTCAAATTTATCGAGATTCCAGGCGGGGATACGGCCATGCTTCCAGCCGGCGGCGGCGCCAGCGTCTATTATTCCGATGCGGTCGTCGCACGCGGCGGCAAGTTGGCCAATTACGCCGAATACTCCGGCGATCCGCCCGACTGGGCGGTTGAAGTGCTGACCGACAAGGTCTGCTCGTTGCCTGGGATCAAGAACATCATCGTCGGCGGCGCCATTGCCAATTTCACCGACGTGAAGAAGACGTTCGGCGGCATCATCAATGGATTCCGCAAGGCGAAGTCCGAGGGCAAGCTCAAGGGCGTCAAGATTTGGGTGCGCCGCGGTGGCCCGCGTGAGAAGGAAGGGCTCGATGCGATGCGCGCGCTCAAGGACGAAGGGTTCGACATCAATGTCTTCGACCGCAACACGCCGCTGACCGATATCGTCGATAAGGCGCTTCTGAAATAGAATCGAGTGCTGAGACCTGAGTGCTGAGCGGGCGGAACACGTGCGGTTTCAGCACTCCAAGACTCAGCACTCAGCACTGAAGAGAGGGAGATCCCGATGAGTATCCTGGCAAACAAAGATACCTATGTGGTCATTCAGGGCGGCGTCGCGGGTGTGAACGCCGCGCGCCGGATGGCCGAGTTCTGCTACCTGATTAAACGCTCGTTGAACGTCCTGGCCTTCGTCTATCCGCCTGACGCCGGCAAGACACACGAAATTCCCTATGGCAGCGGCTTAGCTGGCCGTTCCCATCTATAAGACCGTTGCGGAAGCGACCAAGAGCCATCCCCAGATCAACACCAGTCTCGTCTACATCGGCGCAGATCGGGCGATGAAGGGCGGGATGGAAGCCTTGGACGACCCGCACATCAAGGTGGTCTCCATGATCACCGAGGGTGTGCCGGAAAAAGATGCCAAGATCCTGGGCCGTCATGCGACCAAGCTCGGGAAGGTCTTCAATGGCCCGTCGTCGATCGGCATTGTCTCCAGCCGGCTCTTGCCGCTTGGGTGTCATCGGCGGCGCATTTGACAATCTTGGTGCTGTCGAAGCTCTACCGCGAAGGCTCGTTCGGGGTCATCACCAAGTCAGGCGGTCTCTCCAACGAAATTATCTGGATCTGCTCACAGTTTGCCGACGGCATCACGACGGCCATCGGGATCGGCGGCGATACCTACCCGGGAACCGACTACGTCAGCTATCTCGAAATGTTCGAGAACGATCCGCAAACCAAGGCGGTGGTCATCGTTGGTGAGATGGGCGGCGATCTCGAAGAGCGGGCAGCCGAGTGGTATGGGGCGAAGAAGCGGCGTGTGAAGTTGATGGCGGTGGTATCCGGCTTCTGTCAGGAAAGTTTGCCGAAAGGCATGAAGTTCGGTCACGCCGGTGCCAAGGAAGGCTTGAAGGGTGAAGGGTCGGCCCGTTCCAAGTCCGATGCCCTCAAAAAGTCCGGCGCAATCGTGCCCGCGACATTCGGTGCCTTGGGTCCCGCCATCAAGGAAACCTATCAAGAGCTGCTTGAAGTCCGGCCAGGTCAAGGAGCCGGTCGAGCCGGTTGTACTGCCGAAGCTGCCGAAGACGATCGAAGAGGCCATGAAGGCCGACGAAGTCATGGTGGCCCCGCTGATCCGCACCACGATCAGCGACGACCGCGGCGAAGAACCCTGCTACGATGGCTATCCCGCTTCCGAACTCATCAACAAGGGCTACGAAATTCCCCATGTCGTGGGCCTGCTGTGGGACAAACGGCTGATCTCCAAACAGGAAGCTGAAATCGTCAAGCGCATTATGATGCTCTCAGCCGATCACGGTCCCTGCGTGAGCGGCGCCTATGGCGACGATTCTCGCGGCCTGCGCAGGCATCGGTCTGTCCCAGTCGGTAGCAGCCGGTACTGATCATGATCGGCCCTCGTTTCGGTGGAGCGGTGACGGATGCCGGCCGCTGGTTCAAGCATGCAGTCGATAATAAGATGTCAGTGGACGATTTCCTCGCCTATATGAAGAAAAATGTCGGCCCGGTGCCGGGGATCGGCCATCGCGTCAAGAGCCTGCGCAATCCGGACAAGCGGGTGAAGGAGTTGGTCGGGTACGTCAAGAGCTTGAACATCAAGACTCCCTGCCTCGATTTCGCGCTCGCAAGTGGAGCAGGTGACCGCGGCGAAGAAAGACAACCTGATTCTGAACGTGGACGGAACGATGGCCGCGGTGCTCGTCGATATCGGATTCCCGGTTGACAGTTTGAACGGCTTCTTCATTCTTTCACGCACGATCGGGTTGATCGGGCATTGGGTGGATCAGAAGCGTCAGGATAGCCGCTTGATCCGGCTGTTCGATTACCTGGTGAATTATGCGGCGCCCAAGCGGCGCGAAGTGCCGCCTTTAAAATAGTTGCGGAAGTCCCGCCACTACAGTAAGTGCTGAGTAACGAGTGCTGAGTTCTGAGATGGGGGTCTGGTCTCAGCACTCAGCACTCAGCACTCAGAACTTCTAAGGAGTGATTGTCATGTCGATGGATCTTGCCAAGAACCTCTATGCGAAGATGCCGGACGTGTTTGCCAAGGCCAGGAAGAAGTTCGGTCGTGGCCTGACACTTGTCGGAGAAGGTGCTGGTTTCACACGCGGACAATTTCGACACACAGACGTGGGAGCGCGGTAAGGCGATGCTGGCCCTGCGGCCCGATCGCGTGGCGATGCAGGATGCGACGGCTCAGATGGCCATGTTGCAGTTCATGCAGGCCAACAAGGCAACAGTGGCCGTGCCGAGCACCATCCATTGCGACCACTTGATCCGCGCTGAGATGGGCTCCGAGAAGGACCTGCTTCGTGCGGTGGACGAGAACAAGGAGGTCTATAATTTCCTCGCCTCGGCGGCGAAGAAGTACGGCATTGGCTTCTGGAAGCCCGGCGCGGGGATCATTCACCAAGTCGTGTTGGAAAATTACGCATTTCCGGCGGCTTGATCATTGGAACCGATTCGCACACCCCGAATGGCGGTGGGCTTGGGATGTTAGCCATCGGTGTCGGCGGCGCCGATGCCGGTGAAGTGATGGCCGGCCTGCCCTGGGAAGTGCTCCATCCGAAACTGATCGGCATCCATCTGACCGGCAAGTTGAGCGGCTGGGCCTCGCCGAAGGACGTGATTCTATATCTCTGCGGTTTGCTCACGGTGAAGGGCGGGACGAACAAGATCGTCGAATATTTTGGGCCCGGCGCGGAAACCATCAGCGCGACCGGTAAGGGGACGATCTGCAACATGGGCGCGGAACTGGGCGCCACGACGTCGGTGTTCCCGTTCGACCAGAAGATGGTCGCCTATCTGAACATCACGGATCGGGCCGATCTGGCCAACCTTGCGATTGCCAACAAATCGTTGCTTGTGGCGGACCCGGAGGTCTCTCAGTCGCCTGAGAAGTACTACGACCAGATCGTCGAAGTCGATTTGTCGACGCTCGAGCCCCATGTCGTCGGGCCTCATACGCCGGATCTCGCCAGGCCGATTTCCAAGATGGCGGCGGAAGCCAAGGAGAAGGGCTATCCAGTCGAGCTCAAGGCGGCCCTCATCGGAAGCTGCACCAATTCATCCTATGAAGACATCAGCCGTTCGGCCCACATTGCCCAGCAAGGGTTGAAGGCCGGGCTCAAAGCGAAAACGTCGTTCCTCGTGTCGCCTGGCTCCGAGCGTATTTATCATACGATGAAGCGCGACGGGTTCTTGGAGACATTTGAACAGTTAGGCGGTACGGTGTTGTCGAATTCCTGCGGCCCCTGCATCGGACAGTGGAAGCGGGCCGATGGCGTGAAGGGAAAGCGGATTCGATCGTCAGTTCCTTTAACCGCAATTTCCCTGGTCGTAACGACGGCATCAACGAAACCCTGTCGTTTCTCGCGAGTCCGGAAATCGTGACCGCCTATGCGATCTCCGGCGATTTGGCCTTCGATCCTGTGAATCAGACGCTCAAGGGCGCGGATGGCAAGGAATTCAAGTTCCAGCCTCCGGAGGGCGAAGAACTTCCGGCCAAGGGTTTTGCGAAGGGTGAGGAAGGGTTTGTTGCGCCGGCAGCCAGCGGCGAGGGCTTGACCGTCGAAGTTCCGCCGACCAGCGAACGACTACAACTATTGCAGCCCTTCCCGCGTTGGGACGGCAAGGATTTCGAGAAACTCCCGCTGTTGATCAAGACCAAGGGCAAGACGACGACCGATCACATCTCTCCGGCAGGCCCATGGCTCAAGTTCCGCGGCCATCTTGATAAGATCAGTGACAATATGTTCCTGGGTGCGAACAATGCGTTTTCTTCCGAGCCCGGCAAGGGCACGGATGTCTTCGACAGGCGAATCGGGGCTTACCATTGCGCAGATCGCCCGCCGGTATAAGGCGAAGGGCATCGGCTCGATCGTGGTCGGCGACGAGAATTACGGCGAAGGCAGCAGCCGCGAGCATGCGGCGATGTCGCCGCGGTTTCTCAACGTGCGCGTCGTCCTCACGAAGAGTTTTGCCCGCATTCACGAAACCAATTTAAAGAAGCAGGGGATCTTGGCGTTGACCTTCGCTGACCCGAAGGATTACGAGAAGATCGAACAGCAGGACCGCATCAGCGTGACGGGACTTAGCAGTCTGGCTCCGGGCAAACCGGTGCAGGTGACGATACACAAGACGGATGGCACCACGCTTACCATCCAGGCGAACCACAGCATCACTGAACAACAGATTGCGTGGTTTAAGGCCGGTTCGGCGCTAAATGCGCTGAATTAACACGTAGTTAGGAGAGGGATAATCATGGCCACTACCGCATCGAAAATAATTTATACGAAAACCGATGAAGCGCCGATGTTGGCGACCTATTCGTTTCTTGCCGATTATCAACGCCTTCAGCAAGGCAGCCGGTGTGTCGGTTGAATTGCGGGATATCTCGTTGGCTGGACGCATTCTCGCGGTGTTTCCCGAATACCTGACGCCGCAACAGAAACAGGCGGACGCGCTGTCTGAATTGGGTGAGCTGGCCAAGACGCCGGAGGCGAATATCATCAAGCTGCCGAACATCAGTGCATCGCTTCCCCAAGTGAATGCCGCCGTCAAGGAATTGCAGAGTCAGGGCTACAAGCTTCCCGAGTACCCGGAATATCCGAAAGACGATAAAGAGAAGGACATCAAGGCTCGCTACGACAAAGTCAAAGGCAGTGCCGTCAATCCGGTTCTGCGCGAAGGCAACTCCGATCGCCGCGCGCCGCTCTCCGTGAAGGCTCATACCAGAAAGCATCCGCATAAGATGGGAGCCTGGAGTCCGGACTCCAAGACGCATGTCAGCCATATGAAGGGTGGAGATTTCCGTTCAAACGAAAAGTCGATAACCACGACTGCGGCGACCGATGCGCGGATCGAGTTTGTCGGGCAGGACGGCAAGACGACCGTGCTGAAGCCGAAAGTGGCGCTGCAGGCCGGTGAAGTGATCGACGCCACGTTCATGAGCAAGCGCGCGCTTCGCCAATTCCTGGAAGAGCAGATCGAAGATGCCAAGAAGCAGGGCGTGCTGTTCTCGCTTCATATGAAAGCCACCATGATGAAGATCTCGGACCCCAAGATCTTCGGTCATGCCGTGACGGTGTTTTACAAGGACGTGTTCGAGAAGCACGGCGAGACCTTCAAAAAGCTGGGCGTGGATCCGGACAACGGCATCGGCGACTTGTATATCAAGATCAAGGCTTTGCCGGACGATCAGCGCAAGGCCATCGAAGCCGACATTCAAGAGGTCTACAAGAAGCGGCCTCCTATGGCGATGGTGAATTCCGATAAAGGCATCACCAACTTGCATGTGCCCAGCGACATCATCATCGACGCCTCCATGCCCCCGGTCATTCGCGACTGCGGCGAAAATGTGGAGTCCTGACGGCAAGCTGGCAGACACCAAGTGCGTGATCCCGGATGCCAGTTACGCGCCGGTCTATCACGAGGTCGTTGAATTCTGTAAGAAGCACGGCGCCTTCGACCCGAAGACGATGGGCAGCGTGCCTAACGTTGGCCTCATGGCGCAAGCGGCCGAGGAATATGGTTCGCACGACAAGACTTTCAAAGCGCCCGGCAACGGCACGATCCGCGTGGTGGATGCCTCAGGGAAGACGTTGCTGGAACATCAGGTAGAAGAAGGCGACATCTGGCGCATGTGTCAGGTGAAGGATGCGCCGATTCGGGACTGGGTTAAGCTGGCGGTGAATCGTGCGAAGGCCACCGGAGCCCCGGCGATTTTCTGGTTGGACAAGACCAGAGCGCACGATGCGCAGTTGATCACGAAGGTCGAAACCTACCTGAAAGATCACGATACGACAGGGCCTCGACATTCGGATTATGACTCCGGCTGAAGCGACGCGGCTCTCGCTGGAGCGGATCAAAGAGGGCAAAGACACGATTTCCGTCACGGGGAACGTGTTGCGCGACTATCTCACTGACCTGTTTCCGATTCTCGAAATCGGGACCAGCGCCAAGATGCTCTCGATCGTTCCGCTGCTGAACGGCGGTGGACTGTTCGAGACCGGCGCGGGAGGATCTGCGCCGAAGCACGTGCAACAGTTTGAGGAGGAAGGTTATTTGCGGTGGGATTCGCTCGGTGAATTCCTGGCGCTGGCCGCCTCATTGGAACATCTCGCCAAAGTGGCGAACAATCAAGCGGCAAAAATTCTGGCCGACTCGCTCGATCAGGCCAATGCGAAATTCCTCGAGAGCAATAAGTCGCCAGCTCGCAAGGTCGGCGAGATCGATAACCGCGGGAGCCATTTCTACCTGGCGTTGTACTGGGCGCAGGCCTTGGCTCAACAGACGCAAGATAAGAACCTGGCGGCACGTTTTGCTAAGATCGCCAAGGAGATGGCGGACAATGAAGCCAAGATCTCGACCGAATTGCTCGGAGCTCAGGGGAAGCCGGTCGATGTCGGCGGGTACTATCATCCCGATGATGCCAAAGCGTCGAAAGCGATGCGTCCGAGCGCGACATTGAACGCGATCGTGGATGCGATCGCTTAGAGACACAGTCAGCGGTCAGCCGATGAGAGTTCGAAGGCTGAAAGCTGACCGCTGACCCTTCACAGCGCATGATTCGAAGACAATGGCACAAGAAGACAAAGAGAACGTGATCGATCAGCCGGAAGTCATCCGGCACAAGATGGTCACTGATCGAGATTGCCGGCAAGAAGTACGAAGTGCCGGAGGGGATCACGATCATTAAGGCCCTGTGGTACTCGGGTCAGGAAGTCGTCCGCGGGGCCGGCTGTCTTGGCGGGTTCTGCGGCGCCTGCGCGGCCTACTATCGTACCAAGGACGACCCTAAAGTGAGGACCTGCCTGGCCTGCCAAATGGCGGTGCAAGACGGCATGTCGATCACGATGATGCCGCCGTTTCCGGCCCGGAAGGCCATCTACGACATTGCAGACGCTCAAAGATCCGAAACAAGACCTCTTCAATCTCTATCCTGAAGCGCCGCTTTGCCGAAACTGCAACGCCTGCACGGAAGCCTGCCCGCAGCAGATCGATGTGCGCGAAGGCGTCTGGAAGGCCGTGTTCGGAGACTTCAAGAGCGTGTCCGAGATGTTCATGGATTGCGTGATGTGCGGCATGTGTACGCCGGTCTGCATTGCGGACATCGCCCCCAATCTCGTGGCCCTGTATGTGAGCCGGGCGCAGGGGGCTCATTTCACCGAGAAGCCACTGGGCCTGGATACGCGCATCAAGGAAATCCAAGACGGCCGTTTCAACGACGAGTGGGCCAAGATCCTCAAGATGACCGAAAAGGAACTGGCCGATCACTGCGCAACCGTCAAGTGAGGCGTCATTGGTCAATGGTTAACCGTCAATGGTGGGAAATTCGTTCCATGCTCCCACTTATTGACCTTTGACGAATGACGATTGACGAATTGAAGCAATGGACATCCACGCCCTTCAACAGATCGTGCACCGAACGCGGGATGCTCGACGCAAGCAGACCCTTCCCAAGTTCTCTCCAGCGGATCGCGACCAACTGATCCACAAATATCATCCTGATTTTCGGGAGCGAGCCTATCGGCCGATCCGCTTCGGTCCCAATGAGGGGGATAAGACGGTTGTCGAGCTGGCCGACATTGCTGGAGGGCGATAGTCCGATTGCCGACGAGTTCGATCTGACGGCCGATTACACGACCGACGTCCTGGTGGTGGGCGGCGGCGGCGCCGGCTGTGCGGCGGCGCTCCATGCGCATGGGGCGGGTGCCAAGGTCATCCTGGCTACGAAGCTCCGTCTCGGCGACTCCAACAGCGTGATGGCTCAAGGGGCATGCAGATTTCGGTAGCGCCCGAGGACTCGCCCGTCACGCACTTCGTGGATACGCTGAAGGGCGGCCACATGCAGAATGACCATCAGCTGCTCAAGGTGATGGTCGAAGAAGGCCCCTCGATTGCGAAATGGCTGTTGAGCCTGGGTGTGCTGTTCGATCGCGATGGGGACGGCAACCTCCATGTGAAGAAAGGCGGCGGGAGTTCGAAGCCCCGCCTCCTGACCTGTTCAGACTACACCGGCCTTGAAATCATGCGGGTGCTCAAGGACGAGGTGCTGAATCAGAACATCCAGTTACTCGAGTTCTGCGCCGCGGTCGAGCTGACGAGTGATGAGAAGGGGAACTGCACCGGCGCCATTTTCAAAGACCTCGACAACCATCGCCACGTCGTCGTGGCCGCCAAGTCCGTCATTCTGGCGACCGGCGGGATCGGCCGGCTCCACATTCAGGGATTCCCGACCAGCAATCACTACGGTGCGACCGGCGACGGGCTGTGCCTGGCCTATCGGCTGGGCGCCAAACTCATGCACATCGATACGTTCCAGTATCACCCCTCCGGTGCGGTCTATCCCGAGCAGCTCATCGGGGCGTTGGTGACGGAGGGCATTCGATCCGAAGGCGGACATTTGGTCAATGCGAAGGGTGAACGGTTCGTCAACGAATTGGATACCCGCGACGTCGTGTCCTCCTCGATTATTCGGGAGTGTGAAGAGGGGCGCGGCATCCGCACGATGTCCGGGCGCATCGGCGTCTGGCTCGATACCCCGCTCCTCGATGCCGAACATGGCCCCGGCACCCTGGAGAAGCATTTCCCCGCGATGATGCTGCAGTTCGAACGATTCGGCATCGATATCAGCAAAGACCCCGTGTTGATCTATCCGACGCTGCACTATCAGAACGGCGGCGTGAAGATCGATACCAATTCAGAAACCAATGTGAAACAATCTCTTTGTCGCGGGCGAGGCCTCCGGCGGATTGCACGGACGCAATCGATTGATGGGCAATTCGCTCCTCGACCTGATGGTCTTTGGAAAGCGGTCCGGGCTGACGGCTGCGGCTCGTGCCGCTGCCATGCCGCAAGGGAAGTTGACGGTCGGGCATCTGAAGGGGTTCCGTGCCGAGGCCAAGAAGCACGGCAGTGCGAGCGGAGTCGTGTCACCCATGATCCTGCCGGCGTACACGAGAAAGAGTAGCGAGACAGGCGCGAAGCGCGAGAAAAGCGAGACATGGCAGAAGTGTCATCCGTCCCGCCTTTCGCGCGAGTCTCGCTCGTCACCGCGGAAGGAAAGACATGAACGTTCATGAGTTTCAGGCGAAGCAGTTGTTTGGGCAGTTCGGGGTTCCGGTTCCGCGCGGGAAAGAGATTACCTCACCCGAGGCAGGAGCGGCCTGGGCGGCAGAACTCAATACCCCGGTCTTTGTCGTCAAGGCGCAGATCCATGCAGGCGGTCGAGGCAAAGCCGGCGGCGTCAAAATTACGAAGGACAAGGCGGCTGTTCCAGGTCTGGTCAAGGAACTGATCGGCAAGACGCTCATCACGCACCAAACCGGCCCAAAGGGGCGGGAAGTGCGGCGGTTGCTGATCGAAGAAGGGGCCGCGATTGCCAAGGAATTGTATGTGAGCATCCTCGTCGATCGGGATAGCGGGTGGCCTGTGTTTATCGCGAGTACCGAAGGCGGGATGGAGATCGAAGTAGTCGCCGCCCACACGCCGGAGAAGATCATCCGGGAGGCGATTGACCCGGCCGTCGGGTTTCAGGCGTACAACGGGCGAAACATCGCCTTCGCGCTCGGGCTTCCTGCCATGGAACCGGCCGTCGTGATCCCTTCATCCAGATGCTGGGGAACCTCTATCGCCTGTTCATGGACAAGAATGCGGCAATGGTCGAGATCAATCCGCTGGTCATCACCAGCGACAAGAAACTCATCGCACTGGACGGCAAGGTCTCGTTCGACGATAACGCGCTGTTCAGGCATGCCGATGTGCAGCAGATGCGTGACCTCCACGAAGAAGACCCGCTCGAGATCGAAGCGGGAGAAAATAATCTGAACTACATTAAGCTCGACGGGAACATCGGCTGCATGGTGAACGGCGCGGGCCTCGCCATGGCGACGATGGACGTCATCAAGCTGGCGGGCAGCGAGCCGGCGAACTTTCTGGATGTCGGCGGCGGCGCCACCAAGGAGACTGTGGCTGCGGGATTTCGGATTCTCCTCAAGGACCCGAACGTCAAGGGCATCTTCATCAACATCTTCGGCGGGATTGTTCGTTGCGAGCGGATTGCCCATGGTGTCATCGAAGCGGCCAAAGAAGTGAAGATCAACGTGCCGTTGGTCGTCAGACTGCAGGGGACGAATGCAGACGAAGGCCGCAAGTTGTTGGCCGAGTCCGGCCTCAAGCTGGAAGTGGCCAACGATCTGTGGGAAGCGGCGCAAAAATTGTGAAGTTGACTGGAAAAGCGGCGTGAAGAGTGTGGGAGCGACAGGGTTAAGTCCCTTTTGCTCCCGGAGCGCGCACGGTCGAAGACAGTGCTCGCTCGACGGCCGCAGTCAGGGCCTCAACCCTGTCGCTCCCTCTGGGAAGTTTTCCAGCCATGAGGGAGCGAGTAGAAGAAAGAAGAGGGAAACTGTGAGCATTCTCGTTAATAAGAATACGCGGGTGGTGGTGCAGGGGATTACGGGCAAGGAAGGCTCGTTCCATGCGACGCAGTGCAAGGCCTACGGGACGCAGGTCGTCGCGGGCGTGACGCCGGGCAAGGCCGGGCAAGAGGTCGAAGGTATTCCGGTGTTCAATACAGTGCGCGATGCCGTGAAGAAGGCCCAGTGCGACACCTCGCTGATCTTTGTGCCCCCGCCGTTTTGCGCCGATGCGATCCTGGAGGCCGCCGATGCCGGCATCAAGCTCGTGATCTGTATTACCGAAGGCATTCCGGTGAACGACATGGTCAAGGTCAAGCGCGCGCTCCGTGGCCGCGACGTCCGCCTGGTCGGACCAAACTGCCCCGGCGTCATCACGGTTGATGAAGCGAAGATCGGCATCATGCCGGGCTTCATTCATAAGAAGGGTGTTGTGGGCGTCGTGTCACGCAGCGGGACCCTCACCTACGAAGCGGTGCATCAACTCTCGACGCTTGGGTTAGGTGAAACGACTTGTGTCGGCATCGGTGGCGATCCGGTCAATGGCACAGGCTTCGTCGATGTGCTGGCGTTGTTCGAGAAAGATCCCGAGACTCAGGCGATCGTGATGATCGGCGAGATCGGCGGCGATGCGGAAGAGAAAGCCGCTGAGTTCATCAAGAAGCAGGTGAAGAAGCCGGTCGTCAGCTTCATTGCCGGGATCACGGCGCCGCCAGGGCGCCGTATGGGCCATGCCGGCGCCATCATTTCCGGTGGGAAGGGCACGGCAGCTGAGAAGATGAAGAGCTTGGAGGCAGCGGGTGTCCGAGTGGTGAAGAACCCGGCTGAGATCGGCAATGCGGTCAAGGTTGCGCTCGGGCGGTAGGTAAGAATCTCGCTCTCGCTTAAGTTAGACAGAGACCGTGGCGCGTGAAGCGCGAGACATGCGCGAAAGTGGTCGCGTCCGATGCGACCGATGATTGGACTCCCACCTCGTCTCGCTCGTCTCGCCAGTCTCGCGTGTCTCGTTCAGGCTCAGCCTGTTTGGTCTTCTCTGCACGTGAGACAAGTAATTTCCCTTCTCCTGCCATGTCATTCGTGTTAGGCTGATCAGATGCGGGTATTTCTGATCCACGTTCGCGACCCACAGTTCTACGCGCTCCCAGCTAAAACTCGCGCGAAAAACGGTCGTATCCGGGTCATGGGCTTCCCACCCATCGGCATCATGTCCCTCTCGTCGGTGCTCAAGCAGGCCGGCCACGAGTGTGTGATGTTCGATCAGGCGAACCCCGACACGCCGAACGAGGTGATCCTCGAGGAAATCAACCGGCAACAGCCGGCCTTGGTCGGCCTCAGTTTCCTCAGTACCACCAGCTATCCCTACGCGAAGATCTTGGCCCGTCAGATTCGCGCGCGCCAACTCGAAGGTCAAACTGGCCTTCGGCGGCGTCTTTGCAAGCTTGAACGCCGCATTGGTCAAACTGCAGTGCCCTGAAGTGGATTTCGTCTGTCGCGGAGACGGTGAGCAGTTACTTCTGGATCTGCTCGAACGGTTTGAGGACCCGGCTGGCGTTGCTGGGTTGACCTGGGCCAAGGACGGCCAGGTCGTGCAGAACTCCGGCCGGCCGATGGAACGCCATCTCGATCAGTGGCCCTTCCCTGATCGCGAAGGCCTCCCGCTCGACTTTGTGGAGTCTATGCCGCTCGACGTGCCCGGCGGTGCTTTCGATGGAGCGGTTCACGACGATGCAAACCTCCCGAGGCTGCCCGTGGCCCTGCGTGTTCTGTGACATTCCGATCTTCAACGAAGGCAAGTGGCGCGCGCGGAGTGCCCAGCACGTGGTGAGCGAACTCAAGTACCTCGAAGAATGCGGCTACGGGTCCGTCTATTTTGTCGACGATCATTTTCTGCTGCAACCCAAGCGGATCGAGGCGATTTGCCAAGGCGTGATGGATGCGAAGCTCGCGATTCAATGGGGCATCGAAGGGCGCGTGGACTCGGTTGCCCAGCATTTGTTTCCTGCCATGGCCAAGGCCCATTGCCGGACGGTCATGTTCGGGATTGAAAGCGGAAGTCAGAAGATTCTCGATCGTCTCAAGAAAGAACAGACATTGGAGGAAGTGGCCACCGCCGTCAAGAACGCCAAGCAGGCCGGCATCGAGATCGTGCACGGCTTCTTCACCGTGGGCAACCCCGATGAAACGGTCGAAGATATGAACGCCACGTTCGATCTGGCCTCCAAGCTGCCGCTCGACACGTTCGGCTTCAATCGACTCTGTGTGTATCGGGGGACCCCGCTCTGGCAAGAATATGTGAGGCGCGGGTTGGTCAGCGAAACCACCGATTGGTACAAGTATTTTAAGTGTTCTGAGATCGATCCGACCTGCTTGCCCGGCGAAGTGATCAATGAGGTCCGCCGTCAAGGGCTCAAGCGACTGTTCACCTACAAACTCCTACACTATCCCCTCCAGACGTTCCGGTTGCTGCGACGGTTTCTCCGCTTTATGCCGGCGCGGGATGTGGCCTACCTCATCATCAAGCCGTTCCTGGGACAAAAGAAAGGCGCCACGAAGGCAGAGGTGCTTTCGAGGGCGGTCGAACATGGCGAGATGAAAGATGCTGCGGCACAGCTCACGCAGACTCACGGATGAGATGCTTCATGATGTGATGGAAGCCTCCCGCCTGGAACGGTTGCGGATTCAGCAGGAAGCGGAAGGGTCTCGCGAACTCCCATGTTCCAAGCCCGCTAAATACTAATTCCCCAGAAGTTCTTTGCCGCCAATCCGATCGCATAGCTCACGCTGACAGCCACCGTGATAATGACCAGATTCAGGACGATCCGTCGTTTGATGTCCATGCCGGATAGAAATGACAGAATTGTCGAGACGAGAATGACCATGAGGCCGGCGGTGAAGACCGAGAAGAGCGCATCCTTCGCACCGACCAAGACGGGCAACACCGGCACCAGTGCGCCGGTGATATAGGCTATCCCCACCACCACGGCACGATCCCAGCGGCGATTCTTCCATGGGTATGAAGTCCGATTCTTCGCCCAAGAAAACTTTTCTGGCAATCCTCGGTCGTCTTCACTTCCTTTTCGCTGTTCAGGGCCAAGAACGAACCGGCGGCCATCGACAGCGCACCGGCCACAGCCGTCGTCAAGGCAGCAATCAAGACCAGCCTGGCGCTGCCGAACGCGCCGAAGAAGCCGCTCACCGCGCCGAGAATTTCTACCAAGCCGTCGTTGAGTCCCAGAAAGATATTTCGAATCCTTTCCGGGTTGATTTTCCGCTTCGTCAGTTCCGTAACGAGCACATCCTCGTGCTTGAACTCGTCCATCAAAATGCCGCGCAAGGCTTCGCCGAGTGGCTTGCTTTGATACTCCGCGCCACAGTGCCAGATACTTGCGCACGCCATGGACCTCGATTGCTTCGAGCACCAGATGGACGGCGGTCGAGCCGAAGATCCGGCAGACCAGCATCATGAAGGAAAGTTTGATCCGCCGACCGAGATTCAGCTCATCGAGATTGAGGTTGAAGAACTTCTGCCAGAAGGCTAGGTGGGATGTTTCCACCTTGATCCAGTTCATCGAGGGTGTGGTGCACATCCGGCTGCGGTCACGCTGCGGAGCGCCTTGTAGAGCGACAGATCGAACAGCTCGTCAAGCACGAGCTGTTGTGCAAGCTTCGGGTCATGGGTGGTGGAAGTTGAGACCATGTTGAAGATTAGCCCGCATTATTCATGAACGTTTCTGCTCCATTCGCGGATTCGCCGCTGCGAGAGCCTGGACGCAGTGGCCCGGCGTCAGGCAGGCGGGCCGCCGCTCGCTGTCAACATACTGTTTCAAGTATGCCTCCCTTCCGTCGCGGGCTCGGCTCTGGAGCCTGCCTCGCCTCACTCCTACAAGGGGGCCAGCCCCCATGTAGAATCCCCACGAAGGGGCGCACCCCCTTCGGAACTCCCAGGCGGGGTGTTGCCCCGCCTCGCGGCTCCGCGCGCCTGTCTCGCGTGGCGACTGCGCGATTTCGCGACGAACCGTCATGAATAATGCGGGCTTGCAGGCTGCGGAAAAACTATTGTCGGCACGCGAGAACTTCGAGGGGCCACCTGTCTGGATACAAGCCCGGTCTGTCTGGTTATCTGGTTTGTTTTGTTTATCTGGTTCATCTGGTTTATCCGGTTAATCTGGTTCAACCAAATAAACAAGACAAACCAAACAAACCAATTAAACGAGACAGACCAGACAGACCGAACAGACCAAATGAACAAGACTGGCTGGCGGACTTTTCAGCATCCTAGCTAAGGAGGCGGCACACACCATCACCTCAGCTTTGGGTGGGTCTGGTGGACGGGACTTGTTTTATACCCTCGGTCAGCCGATCAGGAAATAAGCCCCAAGACCTATAGCCGCGAGGCGCGGCAACGCTGAAGCATCACCTTCTCATGCCCGCACATCCCTGCCTGTGCTTTGCAGACCGCCAGGGAGCACATAATTGCCATCGTGGCCTCCTTTTGGTGCAGATTATGAAGCGTCGACTGTGAAGCGAATCTCGTTTAACCTAGCAGGATGCTGAAAAAGTCGCTCTTCTCGCCGCTGACCCCTGCGCGCCGAGACGCGCTTTTCCCCGGAGCGGCGTTCTCAGCTCACAAGAATCCTCAACGTACCCCGAGGGTACGCCTCGAGTTGCTCCGCTCCGCGTGACAGCCTAGCTGGACAGCCTTTTTTGAGCATCCTGCGGGATCATATACACGAAACGATACGCGCCTTCGAAAGCGTAGTCAACGACGGTCCGGTTGACCCTCGGCCCTTCACATGCCTGCATAGGGAAGCCACGGCTGTGAAGCCGTGGGCTCCACATGCCGCCCGCTCTAGCCAATAGTCCAGTAGCCGCTTATGAAGCGAGTCGGTCGGAAGGGCCTACTGAACGACCGCCTGCTTCGTTTCATCCAGGTGCTTTTGGAGGTACTGCATGAAGGGTGTGCCGCCTGTTCCCACGGCCGTAGGGTTGCTGGCATGGGACTGATGTTGGCGGTGGATGTAACTGTCGGCGTAGCCGATGTGGATCTCGCGAGAACTGTGACGAGGAGATCGACGCAGGCGCCATAGGCAGTCCAGAGCTCGGGGTTGCGGAATTTCCGATCGCGAACATAGCCGGCGAGCAACGGACGGCCAAGATCATCGGTGGCCTTCTCTAGGACCTGCAGGAACGACCGGTGGCGCGGAGGCATGTAGTCGCGCATTTCCTGTAAATACAGGGTCAGAGGATCAGGGGCATGGGCGATTCCGAGTCCGGCGTCGAGACGACAGGGCACAATTGAGCTTTGCGCGCCGCGTTTCGCCTCGGAATTGTTGCGGCTGGTCCGGCGTAGGATTCCACGCCCTCGTAGGCGAGCCCGTTCGGTAAGGCTAGGGCTGTTCTTCCAGCCGTGGATGTAGTGGCCGCACACGGTTGTAGTACACATAGGGATCGCAGCGTTCTTTCATCCTGAGCAACGTGTCGCGCATTGCCGTTTGGGCCAATCGCCAAGGATTTGAGCCCAAGCAAGACCTCGTCACTCCTTGTCCTCGGCCGCACCATTCATCGCGCGCAGGAGTCCAGCCAGCCCTGATCCCGCTTCCCGTCTCGATCTGGATGTGAACCACGACAAACCACTCTTCATCTAAACCGCCGAGAAAATTTTGGAGCAGCACAATGTTGTCGAGCTGAATTGGCTTAGTTCGGTCGAGTCGCCGCCAGTTGTCGAGCGCATAGGAGGCGTAGGAAAGCACCGGCGGACGGCCAAGCCGCTGCGCAACTTCGTGCCAGGGTTTCGCCAATTGTGGTGGCAATGTCGCAACCGGTTGGTCCGGCACTTCCCACATGTAGGCGTGACCGGCGAACGAAAGAATCCTCATCGCAGCCCGATAGTCTTCTGTGCGCCATGCTGGGGGGATGGAAGGGAGCAGTTGGCGTTGCTCGTCGATGAATCGCCGGACCGTCCGCGCGCTCAGCAATTTCGGCAGCTCGCGCCCAAGATGGGTGAGAGTCGGCAAGTCTGGAAGATTTTCAAGTGGGTCCTTCGGGAGAAAACCCTGTTCAGGGAGATCTCGTAATCGGAGAGGTCGAGAGGAGCGAAGTTCGTTGATCTCATAGGAGCCTCCCAGTACTCACAACCTCAGTGCCCGTCCCCACTCTACCACACCTCGAATCAGCCACAATCGATTCATGGACTGGAAGATCAGAATGTCTGGTTTTGCATTTTCCCCCAGCGGACTGACAGATATTTGCCAGAGGTTTTCGGAACGAAGGAGCATGCCATGCTGAAGGAGCCAACAGAATAGTTCACGGGTGAGTGTGGGCCATCAAGTAGCCGGCTGGCTTGTTGTGCTGTGCGTGCTGGCTGGTGCGGATGCGCTGCCGGTCATTCTCGGTTTGATCGTCTTGCCTGGGAGCAGTCGCGGCTCATCGATCTCACTCATTCCTTCGGGGCGGACACGATTGTATGGCCGACCGAGCAAGACTTCCGGCTCGTCCTCCAGCAGGCGGGAGAGACGCCGGGCGGGTACTACTACGCCTCGAATCGCCTGGAAATGGCTGAACATGGCGGCACCCACATCGATGCGCCCGATTCACTTTCCAAGGATGGCCAGACGCTGGATCAGGTTCCGATCGAA
>ERZ1370068.3869-contig-2966_pt1 | contig 135424 bp, 166 predicted proteins | sample MGYA00561227_ERZ1370068 | MGnify/ENA primary metagenome ERZ1370068 (study PRJEB38410, sample SAMEA6850437) | metagenome | study: Metagenomic assessment of the ecological functions of the soil: analysis of the soil microbiota associated with the...
GAGCGGCTCGAGGGTGAGCGGCTTGGTCAGGACCGGCCGTCCAGCGTCGCGCAGGAACCGCTCGGTCTCCGCATCCGCCGTATCCCCGGTCACGAAGATCACCCGCGCCGCTGCCGCGGGCACCCGTCCTCGGAGCCGTTCATAGAGCGATTGGCCCGAGGTCCCGGGCATGCGAAGGTCCAGGGTGACGGCGTCGAACACGCGGATCCTCGCGCGTCAGGGTGCGCCAGGCGCTTTCGGCGTCGGAGACCACGGTGGCGCTCACGCCGAGCTCCTTCAGGAGATCGCCCAGCATCCCCGCGACGTTCTCCTCGTCGTCGACGACCAGCACGTGGCCCCGACCGATCCACTGCGCCGCCGGCGCCGCCGCGGCGGTCGGGCCACCGGCGCCCCGTCGTACGCGGGAAGGTCGACGACGAACGTCGCGCCGAGGCCGGGACGGCTGTCGGCGGTCAGGCGCCCTCCGTGACTCTGCACGATGCTGTAGCAGATCGAGAGCCCGAGCCCCGTCCCCTGCCCCACCGGCTTTCGTCGAGAAGAACGGCTCGAAGATGCGGGGCAGGACGTCGGCGGGATCCCGGGTCCGGTGTCCGCGACGGCCACTCGCACCCGTCCCTCGTAGCGCGTGGAGGCGAACGGCGATGCGCCCCTCCGGGCGAGCCCGCGAGCGCCTGCTCGGCATTGAGCACGAGGTTCAGGAGCACCTGCTCGAGCTGGGAGGCGTCCCCGCGCACGAGCGGAACGGAGGCGGCGATCTCGCGCACCAGCGCGATGCCGCTGACGCGGAGCGCGTCCTCCCGGAGGACAAGGATCCGCGCGATCACGTCGCGCAGATCCACCGGGGTCACCTCGCGCGGGCGCGGGCGGACGAAGGTCTGCAGCTCGCGGACGATCTTCGCCGCCTGCATGGCGCTGGTGCGGATCCTGTCCACGCGCTGCACGTGGTCCGGATCGACGACCCGGCGACTCAGGAGCTGGGCCTGACCCACGATGACGGCGAGCGGATTGTTGATCTCGTGCGCCACGCCGCTCACGAGCTGGCCGACCGCGGCGAGCTTGCCCGCCTGCAGAAGCTGCTCCTGCGACGCCTCGATCTCGAGGACACGCGCGGCGAGCTCGGCGTAGAGGCGGGCATTCTCGAGCGACAGCGCCGCGTGGTCGGCGAAGGACTGGGCCAGGTGGACTTCCTCCACCGTGAACTGCCGTCCCATCGCATCGCCGACCTCGAGCACCCCGATGACGGTGTCGCGCACGATCAGGGGCACCGCGCAGACCGCGCGGACGCCCGCCTGGACGATGCGCTCCCGCAAGTCCGGCGGCACGTCGATCCCCGGCTCGGCCAGCACATCCTCCGCCGTGACGGGCTCGCGCAGCGCGACGGCGCGGCCATTGGCGCCCGCCCCCGCCTGCACGAGCGCCCCGGCGGGAAGCTCGGCTGAAGTGCGCCGCTGGCCGCGATGGCGACGAGAGCGCCGGAGGCGGGATCGAGGCTGAAGAGCGCGGCGGCCTGAGCCCGAAGCAGATGCGCGATGCTGTCGACGGTGCGCTGGGCCACCTGGGTGGGATCGAGGGTGCCCGACAGCTCCCGCCCCAGCGCGGCCAGCGCGGCCGTCCGCTCCGCCTGGCGGAGCGCGGCCTCGCCGCGGCGCTGCTCGGCGATGTCGCGCTCGACGCGCTCCACGAGCGCGACGAGACGCAGGCGGGCGTAGGAGCAGGCCGCGGCGCCGAGGCCGAGGAGGATCACCGTCGAGATCATCGCGCCCTCGCCCACCCCCGCCAGATGCTGCAGGAGGATCTCGAAGAAGGCGGCGAAGGTGGCGGTGAGGAGGATGAGCCGGTTCTCCAGAGAGAGCGCGGCCAGGATGACGAGCAGGACGTAGACACCCGACGGTGAAGCCCGCGACGCCGCTCGCACTCGGGCTCGTCGCGAGCGTGGCCCGCTGCAGGAAGAACACCATCGGCACGTCGACCAGCGCGATGGCGAGGCTCGCGAGCCGCGCCCCCGCTCACGCGCCGGCCCGCCCAGAACAGCGCCGCCGCCACCAGCCAGTACGCCGTGAAGAGTCCGAGGTTCCCCGTCCACCCGGGCAGGCGCAGGACAGCCCCGAGGACGATGAACAGCGCAAAGAAGGCCGACACCCGCAGACCCGGACAAGATTGATGTGCCGGGCGCTCTGAACGCGCTCGCGCGCCAGCGCACGAGACAGGGTGTCCACGGCGGTGGGGAGCTCCTCCGCCATCATGGCGAAAGTATACCGGGCCACGCGCGCGTTTGACGCGGCGAGTGGTTTGGCGTAATAAGTGGGGGATGGTTTCGGGTGATCGGCAGTGCCGGTGAGCAAGCGGGTCGTCGTCACGGGCCTCGGCGTGGTCTCCCCATCGGCATCGGCGCCGATGTCTTCTGGAAAGCCGCGCTGGCCGGCCGCTCCGGCATCAGTGCCCTGCCCCCTGGCAAGATCTGCCCGAGCTGCCCCTCGGCGGCTACCGCTCGCAGGTGGCGGGACAGGTGCTGGACTTCGACACCGCGGAGCTGCCCGAGGGCGTCCAGCCCGACCGCTACGATCGCTACGCGCAGCTCGCACTCCTGGCGACCAAGGAGGCGGTGGCGGACTCGGGGCTCCGGATCGAGCGCGAGAACCCGCATCGGGTCGGTGTCATCATGGGCGCCGGCATGGGCGGCATGCTCATCGGCGAGGAGGAGTTCGCCAAGGTCTACCTGGAGCAACCGGCCCCATCGCGTCCACCCCAACTTCATCCCGATGATCACGCTCAACTCGGCGTCGGGCATCATCGCGATGACGTTCCGAGCCAAGGGGCCCAACCTCACCATCTCGACGGCGTGCTCATCGAGCGCTCATGCCATCGGGCTGTCGCTGGCCGCGATCCGCGCAGGCCAGGCCGACGTGGTCATCACCGGCGGAGCGGAAGCGAGCCTCACCCCGCTGGCCTTTGCCGGCTTCTGCGCGCTCCGCGCCCTGTCGACCGCGTACAACGATCAGCCCACGCGGGCCTCCCGCCCGTTCGAGCGCGCGCGCGACGGATTCGTGATGGGAGAAGGCGCGGCGACCCTGATCCTCGAGTCGCTCGACCACGCCATCAAGCGCAAGGCGCCGATCTACGCGGAGGTCGCGGGCTACGCGGCGACCAGCGAGGCCTTCCACATGGTCGTCCCCAAGGAGGACGGCTCCGAGATGGCGATGACGATGTCGATGGGGCTGCGCGATGCCGGGATGAAGCCGTCCGACGTGGACTATATCAATGCCCACGCGACGTCCACGCCCATCGGCGACCCCGTGGAGGTCACGGCCATCCGCACGGTCTTCAAGAAGCGGGCCGACCAGCTCGTCGTCAATGCCACCAAGTCGCTGATCGGCCATACGCTCGGCGCGGCGGGGGCGCTCGGCGGCGTCGCCTGCGTCATGGCGCTGCGCACCGGACTCGTGCACCCCACCGTGAACTACGACGATCCCGACCCGGCGTGCGACTTGCCGGGGATCTCGGCGGAGATCCAGGAGCGGCCGATGCGCGCGGCCCTGCTCAACGCCTTCGGCTTCGGCAGCAACAATGCGGCGGTGGTCTTCAGGCAGCCGCCGCAGAAAACGCGCGTGCCTCGCGCCCGCGCACGCTGACCCTCAAACCCGAATCGTCAACCGGAATGGAAGGGCCTCATGACTTCTGAGTCGACGATCGCCACCCAGATCAGGACCGCGCTCGCGCCAGCACCTGAAGCGCGACGTCAGCAAGATCCACCCGCAAGACCGCCTGCGCGAGGACCTCGGGCTCGACTCGCTCGCGATGATCGAGCTGCTCTTCAAGATCGAGGAGCACTTCGACCTCGAGATCCCCAACGAGGATCTCTCGCGCGTCACCACGGTGGCCGACGTGACGGCTTACGTGGAGGAGAAGCTGGGGGCGACGGCGGCGCCCGCCGCTCCGGCGAAGGCCGTCCCGAGCGCTGGGCGAGGTGAAGCCGCAGGCGAGCCGAGCGAATCCGGAAGAGGACCGAGCGGAGCGAGGGCGAGGTGAAGCCGCAGGCGAGCCGAGCGAATCCGGAAGAGGGACCGAGCGGAGCGCTGGGCGAGGTGAAGCCGCAGGCGAGCCGAGCGAATCCGGAAGAGGGACCGAGCGGAGCGAGGGGCCCGCCGCCAAGCCCGCGCCCCAGCCCGCCTGCCCGCCAAGGTCACGTCGATCAAGGTGGCGGCGAAGCGCAAGGCCGCGCAGGCCTCTCCCAAGGCTGCGGCGAAGAAGAAGGGCTCGCGCCGGGCATGAACGGCCGGCCCGGGCCGCCGGCCGCCCGACTGGAGGAGATCGCCGGGGCGGTGGGTGGTACCGTGGTCGGCGCTCCGGATACGATGATCACCGGCGTGTCGAGCCTCGCGGAGGCCGCGCCCGGCGACATCGCGTACGTCGAGAGCGAGCGCTTCGCGGAGGCGGCGCGCGGCTCCCGTGCGGCGGCCTTCGTCGTCGCCTCGGCGGTCGACGGGCTCGGAACGCCACAGGTCATCGTCGCCGAACCCCGCTTCGCCTTCGTCCGGATCGTCGAGACCTTCTTCACCGCCCCCGCCGGGCGCGCGGCGTCGCCCGCGAGGTGACCCTCGGCGCCGACGTCGTGATCGGGCCGGAGCCGTCGATCTGGCCGTTCGTGACGCTCGGCAACCGCGTGCGCCTCGGCGCGCGCGTCACGCTCTACCCCGGCGTCTTCGTCGGCGACGAGGCCGTGATCGGCGACGACACGGTCCTGCACCCCAACGTCACCGTGCGCGAGCGCTGCTCCATCGGGGCTCGCGTGATCGTGCACAGCGGCGCGGTGATCGGCAGCGACGGCTTCGGCTACGTGCAGCAGGACGGCCGCCATCACAAGGTGCCCCAGCTCGGGACCGTCGTGATCGAGGACGACGTGGAGCTGGGCGCCAACGTGGCCATCGACCGCGCGACCTTCGGCCGCACCCTGGTGCGGCGCGGGACCAAGGTGGACAACCTGGTCCAGATCGCCCACAACGTGGAGATCGGGGAGCACACCGTGCTCGCCGGCCAGGCCGGCATCTCGGGCAGCACGCGGATCGGCTCCTACGTCATGGTCGGGGACAGGCGGGCTTCGCCGATCACCTCGAGGTCGGCGACCGCGCCATGGTCGCCGCCCAGGCCGGCGTCTTTCGCGATGTCCCGGCCGGTACCCTCGTCGCGGGCAGCCCGGCGCTTCCCCACGACCAAGCGGGGCCGATCCACGGCGCGCTCCTGCGCCTGCCCGAGCTGCGCCGGCAACTCCGCCGGCTCGAGCAGCGCGTCAAGGAGCTCGAGGCGCGCGCCGAGGCACCGCCCAAGGCGCGCCGCAACCGTCAGCGATAGTACCAGCCGCAGAGCCGCGCCGGGCTCACCCCACAGAAGTACAGGAAGCGGAGCGACCACATCAGGAGCACGGTGCGCAGGATTCCGTCCGCTCCCATTTCCGCGACGACGTGGTCACGCGCAGGTCGAGGCTCGCCAACCGGCCCAACCGCTTGAGCCGCCTCGTCAGCTCGATGTCCTCCATGAGGGGGATGTCGGGGTAGCCGCCGAGGGCGTCGAAGGCGGCGCGCGTGACGAAGATCCCCTGGTCACCTGTCGAGATCCCACTCCACCGGGAGCGCCGGTTCATGAGGGCGGCGATCATGCGGAAGGGCCAGCGCGAGCTCGTGAAGCGCACGTCGAAGCGCCCGCCGACGACCGACGGGTCGGCGAGGGCCCAGGCGATGGCCGACGTCGCCCCCTCCGGCAGCACGGTGTCGGCGTGCAGGAACAGGAGCGCGTCGCCCTGCGCCACCCGCGCGCCCGCGTTCATCTGGCGCGCCCGGCCGCGCGGGCTCGCGATGAAGCGGACGGAGGGAAGCGCCGCACCACCTCGGCGCTTGCGTCCGCGCTGCCGCCGTCGACGACGATGACTTCCTCCTGGGGACAGCGGGCGACGAGGTCGGGCAGGAGCCGCTCGAGATTCGGCGCCTCGTCGAGCGCGGGCACGACGATGCTCAGCATCGCGACGCGCGCTCAACGGGTCCAGGCGAGCCAGCGCGCGAAGAGCCGCTTCACGCGCGGGGTGAGGCGCGTGCGGTTGTAGGCGTCGCCGAGCTTTCGGATCGCCTCCGCCTGGGTCGGATACGCGTGGATGACGCTCGCGATGCGGCCGAGCCCGGTGCCCGTGGCGATGGCCAGCGTCAGCTCGGGCAGCATCTCGCCCGCGTGACGGGCGACGATGGTCGCGCCGAGGATCCGGTCCGTCCCCGCCCGGACATGGACCTTGACGAAGCCCTCGGCCTCGCCGTCGAGGACGGCGCGGTCGACGTCGGCGAGCTCCTGGACGAACGTGCGGACGGCGATGCCGCGCGCCGCCGCCTCGCGCTCGGAGAGCCCGACATGGGCGACTTCCGGATCGGTGTACGTGCACCAGGGCAAGGTGAGCGCGCTCGTGCGGGCTCGGCCGAGGAAGAGGGCGTTCTGGATGACGATGCGCGCCTGGGCATCGGAGTTGTGCGTGAACTTGTGCGCCGAGCACACGTCGCCCGCCGCGTAGATCCGCGCGGTTCGTGGTCCGCAGCCGATCGTCGACGGCCACCCCCGCGCGCGTGTCGTGGGCGACGCCGACGTCCTCGAGGCCGAGCCCCTCGACATTGGGCGCCCGGCCGACGCCGACCAGGATGGCGTCGCGCCGCCAGCGCGCGCGGCGACGCCGCCGGAGATCACGTGAATCACGCGCTCCGCGCCGGCCCGCTCGATGCGCTCGACGCGGGTCCCGAGCCGCAGGTCGACGCCGTCGCGCGACAGCGCGCGCGCGACGCGCTCGGCGGCATCCGGGTCTTCGCGGGGCAGGATCTGCCCCTCGCCCTCGAGGAGGGACACCTGCGCGCCGAAGCGCGCGAAGGCCTGCGCGAGCTCGCAGCCGATCGGGCCGCCGCCGATCACGGCGAGCCGGCGGGGCAGCTCGGTCAGGAGAAGACCGTCTCGTTCGTGAGATAGCCGGCCTCGGCCAGCCCGGGGATGGGCGGCTCGGCCGCGCGGGCGCCCGTCGCGATCACCGCCTTCTTGAAGCGGAGCGTCACGCCCGCGACGTCGACTGTGTCCGGTCCGGAGAAGCGCGCCGCGCCGAAGAACACGTCCACGCCGAGGTCGCGAAAGCGCGCCGCCGAGTCCACCCGGCTGATCTTCGCGCGCAGCCGGCGCATCCGATCCATCACCGCGCGCGAAGTCCGCGCTCGCGCCGGACGGCACCCGCACGCCGAACTCGCCCGCCCCGCGCACGTCGGCGACGGCGCGGCCCGCCGGATCAGGCCCTTCGACGGCACGCAGCCGACATTGAGGCAATCGCCGCCCATCAGCCCGCGCTCGACGAGCGCCACGCGCGCACCGAGCCCGGCCGCCCCCGCCGCCGTGACCAGCCCGGCGGTCCCCGCCCCGATCACGACCAGGTTGTAGCGGCCCGCGGGCTCGGGATTCGTCCAGTCTTCCGGGTGCACATTGGCCACGAGCGTCCGGTTGTGGGCATCCCATGGCTCGACGGCGGCGGGCTCGCTCATGTCAGGGGACACGCTCGGCGAGCGCCCGCCGCGCCAGGCGCGTCACGAATACGGTCACGGCAATCGTCGCGACGAGGCCCACGGCGTAGAACGCCCACTCGGCGGGGGTGCGGCTCGCCCGGCCGCCCGCGCCCGCGAGATCTCCGGCGATGGAGCCCAGGTAGACGTACAGGAGCGTGCCCGGCATCATCCCGATCCACGACGCGAGCACGTAGTCGCGCAGCGACTACGCGGGTGACCCCGAACGCGTAGTTCAGGACATTGAACGGCACGACGGGCGACAAGCGCAGGAGCGCCACGATCTTCCAGCCCTCGCGGGCGACCGCCTCGTCGATCGCCTTGAACTTCGGGTGGCCCTCGATCTTCCCCGCGATCCAGCCGCGCGCGAGATAGCGCCCCACGAGAAAGGCCGCCGTGGCCCCGAGGGTGGCGCTGATCGAGACGATGACGAATCCGCGGACCAGCCCGAAGACGACGCCCGCCCCCACCGTGAGGATCGACCCCGGCAGGAAGAACACCGTCGCCGCCACGTAGAGGAGCGCGAAGAGCGCCGGTCCCCAGGGACCGAGCCGCGCGATGCCGTCGAGCGCGACCCGGAGCCGCGCGGGCGCATCGAAGTAGTGCGCGGCAAGCACGAGCCCGACGGCGAGCAGCGCCCACAGCACGAACTTGCCGCGCGAGCCTCCGCGCGGCGAGCGGACGTTCCCGCGATCCTGCGTCATATCTGCCGAAGTCTAGCAGGATGCTGAACAAGGCCCATCTGCTTCGTTGGCGCCCTCGGCCGCCATGCCACGTCGCACGCGAGGTTCATCGGACCGACGAACCTTCGTCTGCGGGGCCCAGATATGGCCCCGCACTCCCAACGGAGTACGCTTCGCGTGCGGCCGTCGGGTGCCGCCTCGCATCTGACCTTTTGAGCATCCTGCGTTTTTCAGCATCCTGCGTAAGATCGGCGGCGTGAGCGCGCGGGCTCGTCACTGCCTGGCATGCGGAGCGCGGCTGAAGGCGGTGACCGAGGAGGGCCGCCGCCGACAGCGCTGTCCGCGCTGCGGCTGGACGTTCTACGACAATCCGGTGCCCGCCGCCGTGGCCCTCATCCGAGGCCCGCGGGGCATCCTGCTCACCCGCCGGGGCGACCGCCCTACGCGGGAACGTGGGACCTGCCGGGCGGCTTCCTCGAGGCCGGCGAAACTCCCGACCGCGGGCTCGTGCGCGAGCTGCGCGAAGAGCTGGGCGTCCGCGGCACCCTCACGCGCCTGCTGGGCTTCTTTCCGGACCAGTACGGCCCCGGCGGATTTCCCGTCCTCGCCATCGTCTACGGGGCTCGGCTCAGCGGCCCCCGAAGGCGCGGAGCGACGTCGCGGAGGTCCGCTGGTTCCGCGCCGATGCGATTCCCTGGCGCGACATCGCCTTCCCGTCGATGCGACAGGCGCTGCGCGCCTCCGTCACACCGAAGACGGCGGCCCCCGCCGGCCGGCCCGGCGCATCCCCGGGCCGGCCGGCGCATCCCAACAGGAGAGAGGAGATCGATCCCATGAGCACTCCGACAAGCAATGACGCATCGTGGCTGGTGACGCTCGACGAGCGCAACTTCGATGAGACTCTGGCCGTCGCCGAGGGCGTGATGATGGTGGACTTCTGGGCCGAGTGGTGCGGCCCGTGCCGGGCCGTGGGGCCCGTGCTGGAGGACCTGGCGCGCACGTCCGGCGGCAAGGTGACGCTCGGCAAGGTCAATGTCGACGAGAACCCGGCGCTGGCCGCACGCTACGGCGTCCGCTCGATCCCGACGATCCTGTTCGTGAAGGACGGGGCGGTGAAGGACCAGGTGATCGGCGCCGTTCCGAAGCAGCAGCTCCAGGCCAAGCTCGCGACGCTCGCCTGATCGAACCTCCGGCCTCGCCCTGCAAGTGTCGCCGGATCGGGGCCAGGCTAGACTTGGACTAGGGCCTGTCGGAGAATGCCGCTAGAGCGAACGAGAAGGGTTCAGCTGCGAGGCGGCGCCTCGATGGCCGCACGCGAGTGCTGTACTCTCTGTACGTTGAGCGCGCGGTCGAGGGTTCGCCAACGCAGCAGATGCGGCACCCTATCTTCGCTCTAGGGGCCCCGAGGCGGCGGACGAGCTCGGGGGCGTTCTCCCAGATCACGATCGTCACCCCCATGAGGCTCTCGCCGGCGATCCAGCCGGAGGCCACGGGGAAGGTGAATTCCTCCGACCATCTCGGATAGCGCCGCTCCACCCACCAGGCCAGGGCGCCCCCGAGGAAGAACAGCACCCCGTAGTACCAGTGAAACGTCCACGCCAGGCCGAGGCCGGCGGGCGACGGGACGAGGTATGAGCGCTCCGGCATCATCCTCGGGCAAGAGCGTCAGGATGATGCCGGCGAGCCCGCCGATGACGATCGACCACGTCTTGACAGGGCCGAGGGCGCCGAGGCCGTCGGAGAGCGCGACGGCGACGGCCCGCCACGTCTGGGCCGCGGGGGCCGGGAACTGGTCCGTCCCGAGCGCGCCCGCGTCGGGCACGAGGAGCCGGAACGACAGCACGGTGACGAGCGTGCCCACGAAGATTCCCGCGAACTGGGCGATGAACTGCTTGCGGGGATGCGCGCCGAGGAGATAGCCGCTCTTCAGATCCGTGAGCAGATCGGCGCTGCTGCTCGCCGCCGCCGCCGTCACGTTGGCGCTCATCAGGTTCACGCTGACGTTCCTCGGATGCAAGACACCGAAGACGAGCTGCGTGATCTTGCCCATCGCGCCCACCGGCGTGGTATCGGTCTCGCCGGTGACCCGGCAGGCGACGAGCGCGAGGACGAACGAGAGCAGCACCGCCACCGCGGTTTGCCAGTACGGCATGCCGAAGGTGCGATGGCCGAGCCACGCGAGCCCCACGAGGCCGACGAGCTGCCCCGCGATGAACCACGAGGCGGGCGTCTCGATGGCGGCGATCGGATCATCGGCGCGGCGCCGGCCCCCGCCGAACATCGCCCCGAGATCGCCGAAGGCGCGCAGCGCCGTGCGCCATTGCAGCGCGAACGAGAGCAGGCTCGAGGTGACCATGCACGCCACCCCGGGCCAGAGCGTCCACTGCACGAGCGTCCCGTAGCCGGCGCCCTCGATGACGCCCCGGTGCGTGAGCACGGGCACGAAGATCATCCAGGCGGTGATGCTCCCGAGCAGCATGCTCCAGCTCACGCGCAGGCCGGTGATGGCGCCGGCGGCGATGAACATGGGCTCCCAGGACAGCAGCACCGTCCGTCCCATCCACGCCTCGCCGAGCACGCGCTGGTTGAAGGCCGTCACCCAGGTCCCGATCATGAAGGGTGCGAGCGTTCCGCTCACGAGGACGAGGCCCTCGGCCCAGAACTTCCCGAGGAGCGCGGCCAGGCCCGCCCAGCCGAGCGCCCGCGCCGCGCGCGCGCCCTGGCCCCCGTCGCATGGAGCGCCGCGAGCGTTTCGGCGGCGGCGATGCCGCTCGGGAAGCGGAGCTGCTCGACGTTGATCATCTGGCGCTTCATGGGGATCGCCATGGTCACGCCGAGCACGGCGAGGAAGAACACCCACGCGAGCATGTCGGGCAGCGACATCGTGGTCCGGTTGATGAGCATGTACGCGGCGAAGGCGGAGATGAGCGTCCCGCCCGTGGAATAGCCCGCCGAGCTCGCCGTCGACTGCATGCAGTTGTTCTCGAGGATGGTCATGGGCGAGCGCGCCACGCCGATCCGGAGCAGGGCCGACCAGATGGCGTACGAGAGGATGCACGCGGTGATGGCGACGCCGAAGCCCCAGCCCGCCTTGAGCCCGACGTAGAGATTGGTGAGCGAGAGCACGCCGCCGAGCGCCGAGCCCATGAGCACGGCCCGCCACGTGAGCTGCGGCATGCGGTCCCCGCGCCCCCGATAGACCTGCTCGTACCACTGCCGCTCGATCTCCTCGGGCGTGCCCGAGAACCCGCGGACGGGCAGCGCGGTCACCTCGTGGGGACGTTCTTGTCCGGGCATGGGCCAAAGGCACCAGCCGCGCCAGGGCGGCTCAGTCGCGCGTCCTGGCCCCCGACCTTCTGCCGCAGCAGGCCGGTCAGGCGCGCGGAGGCCGGGCGCCCGATCGATGCCGTCGACTGCCGCCCGGATGGGCCTCCCGACCGCGCGCGCGGCACGACGGGCGCGGTGAGCCGCGCGTACTTGCCGCCCGGATCTCGACGGGTTTCTCTGGGCTCGGCGCCGGCGGGTGCCGTTCGTGGCGAGCCTCAAGGGCATCATCGCCGACGAGCTCCGGAACGAGCGCGGCTGGGTGCGCGCGCTCCTCACGCTGCAGGCGCGCTGGGAGCGCCTCAATACCCGCCGCGCCGACCTCGTCATGGTGACGAGTCGCTATTGCGCGGAGGTGGCCGGGCGAGTGTACGGCGTGCCCGCCGATCGCCTCGCCGTGGTGCCTGAGCCCATCGACCTCGAGGCCTGGGACGCCGAGTTCGCGCGCGCCGCGCTGATCCCACACCGGCGTCCCGTCGTGCTCTCCGTCGCGCGCATGTACCCGCGCAAGCGCCTCCAGGACCTCCTGCACGCCGCCGCCGTGCTCCGCACCAGAATCCCCGACGTGCAGATCCGCATCGTAGGACAGGGGCCGGAATATCCGGGGCTCGTGCGCCTGCACGGTGAGCTGGGCCTCGGCGAGTCGGTGATCCTCCTGGGCGACGTCTCGCGAGAGCGCCTCGCGGCGGAGTACGTCGGCGCCGACGTCTTCTGCTTGCCGTCGGTGCAGGAGGGGTTCGGCATCGTGTTTCTCGAAGCCATGGCGGCCGGGCTGGCGGTGGTGGCGTGCCGAGCGGCGGCCGTGCCCGAAGTCGTGCGAGACGGCGAGACCGGGGTGCTGGCGCCGCCGCGCGATCCCGAAGCGCTCGCCGGCGCGCTCGGCGGCTTGCTCCAGGATCCGGGGCGGGCCCAGCGCCCTCGGCGAGGCGGGCCGCCGCCGGGTGACCGAGCTCACGCCGAAGCGCGTGGCCGAGCGATTCCTGCGCGCGGTAGAATCGATCCCGGGCCTCAGACGTGACATTCAGAGGGGAGACTAGCGTGTCGGCAAGCGGCATGGTCTACGCGACGCGGAAGTTCACGTTCTCGTCGGCGCATCGGTACTGGCGGCCGGAGTGGAGCGCGGAAGACAATACCCGTATCTTCGGCAACCTCACCGTGCCCCACGGCCACAACTACGTGCTCGAGGTGACGGTGCGCGGAGCGGTCGACCCGGCGACGGGGATGGTGATGGACCTGGGGGAGCTGAAGCGGCTCGTCGGCGATGCGGTGGTGAGCCGCTTCGACCACGCCGATCTCAACCGCGATGCCGTCTTCGCGTCGGGCGCCATTCCCACCACCGAGAACCTGGTCCGCGCGATCTGGGATCTGCTCGTGCCCAAGCTCGGCGGAGAGCGCCTCCACCGGCTCCGGCTGTGGGAGGATCCGACGTTCTACGTCGAGTATTTCGGATGACGAGCGACTTCGCGCTCACCCGCCGCTACCACTTCAGCGCCGGCCACCGGCTGGAGAATCCCGCCCTCGAGGCCGAGGACAATGCGCGCCTCTACGGCCAGTGCTATCGCCAGCACGGCCACAACTATCACGTCGAGGTCACGGTGGCGGGGGCGCTCGATCCCGCAACCGGCATGTCGGTCGACCTCGGCATCGTGGACGCCGCGGTCAAGGCGGCGGTGCTCGACCGCGTCGACCACTACGACCTGTCGGCGACGGTGCCCGAGCTCGACGGGGTGATCACCACGGGCGAGAACCTGGCCCGCACGTTCTGGCAATGGCTCGAGCCCGTCCTGCCCGCGGGCGGCTCCGCCGTGTCGCGGTCGTGGAGACGGACAACAACGTGTTCGAGTACTGCGGTGACACCATCCCGGCGAGGTGACCCATGCTGGAGCGCCTGATCCACGACTTCCTGAAGGAACTGGGCGAAGATCCCAACCCGGGAGGGGCTCGAGCGCACGCCCGAGCGCGTCGCCAAGGCCTTCGAGTACTTCACATCGGGCTATGGCCAGGACGCCCACCAGGTGCTCAACGACGCGCTCTTCACCGAAGAGTACGACGAGATGGTCGTCGTGAAGGACATCGACTTCTACAGCCTCTGCGTGCCGGGCCGTCAGATCGTCAACGCCGTCGGCGGCGCCCGGCGCGCGTGCAACGTCAATCCCGGCGACCGGCTGTGGACGCTCGATCGCGGATACATGAAGGAGACGGTGGTGACCCGGGTCACCTCGCGGAAGACGCGTGAGATCGTCGAGGTCCGGACGGCGCGGGGTACGTTCCGCGCTCACCCCGGATCATCCCTTGATGACCGACTCGGGCTGGCAGGAGGCTCAGCAGCTCACGCCGGGGGCCAAGGTGGAGTGGATCAACCCCAAATCACTCTGTCGGCGACCCCATGAAGCGAGGCCGGGCTATGGCGCCGGATACGTGCTGGGCGCGATCGCCGCCGACGGAAGTGTGCAGGAGGGACGCCGGATCACGCTGGTCGTCAAGAACGAGCGAGTTCGCGGAGAAGTACTGCCGCATGCTGACGGAGGCATTCCCTTCCGTTGCGCCGAAGATCGAGCGTGTCCGTGTGCCCTCCAGCCACCTCGGTCGGGACATTCCGATGTTTCGCGTGCGCACGGTGTCGCGGGCGATCGGAGCGACGCTCTGCCGCTGGCTCGGCATCGCGGAAGTGGGCTCGCGCAGCAAGACCAAGTCGTTCGAGTTCCCACCGGTCGTGACGTCGTCTCACGAAATGATGCAGGGCTTCCTCGATGGCTACTGCGATGGGGACGGGCATCGAGCGGGCTCAGGTCGCATGATCGTCAGCTCGAACAGAAAGTTCCTTGGGGCCCTGGCCGACTACCTCGAGACGCCGCTCGCGATGACAGGAACCGAATGCGACCGGGCGCGTGTATGTGTCGAACCGCTGGGCGCAGGCCGGCTGGTACGGCAAGCACGGATTCCGGCAGCAGAGCGACTACTACGTTCCCGTCGACAGCGCGTACGCCGAGGTCGATGCGGTGCGGCGGCTCCCCGCCGGCAAGAAGCCGCACACCGTCTACAGCTTCACGTGCGACCCGTATCCGACGTTTCTGGTCGGTGGGCACCTGACACACAACTGTGAACATCACCTCCTGCCATTTTTTGGCAAGTGTCACATCGCCTACATGCCGTCCAAGAAGATCGTGGGGCTGTCGAAGATGCCGCGGCTGGTGGAGATGTTCAGCCGGCGGCTGCAGGTGCAGGAGCGGCTCACCACGCAGATCGCCCAGACCATCGACGAGGTGCTGCAGCCGCGCGGCGTCGCCGTCGTGATGGAGGCGCTGCACATGTGCATGCTGATGCGCGGCGTCGAGAAGCAGAACTCCAAGGCGGTGACCTCGGCCATGCTCGGGGCCTTCCGCGACCGGCCGGAGACGCGCGCGGAGTTCATGGAGCTGATCAAGTCGCGCGGCGGGCTCGTGATTTGAAGCTCGCCGGCCAGGTGGCCGTGGTCACCGGCGGTGGCCGCGGCATCGGCCGCGCCGTCGCCCAGGCCCTCGCCGGCGAGGGCGCGGCGGTGGTGCTGGCGGCCCGCTCGTCCGCGCGAGCTCGACGCGGTCGGCGCGTGAGATCGCGGCGGCGGGCGGCCGGGCCCTCGCCGTGGTGACGGACGTGCGCCAGGAGCCCGCGGTGGCGGCCCTCGTCGCGCGCACCCTCGCCGAGCACGGGCGGATCGATATCCTGGTCACCGCGGCGGGCGTGGCCCGGTTCGGCCCGGTGGCGGAGGTGGCGACCGCCGACTGGGATCAGACGCTCGCGGTCAACCTGAGGGGTGCCCTCCTCTGCTGCCGGGCGGTGCTGCCGCCGATGATGGCCGCACGGCGCGGCACCATCATCAATATCGGGTCCGTGGTGACGAGCCGGACGCTCACCGGCAGCGCGGCGTATACGGCGTCCAAGTACGGTCTGGCTCGGCTTCTCGCGGGTGCTGGCGGAGGAGATGCGCCCTCACGGGGTCCGGGTCGGCGTGCTGTCGGCCGGCGCCACCGACACGCCTCTCTGGGACGGCATGCCCGGGGCGCCCGACCGAGCTCGAATGCTCACGCCCGCTCAAGTGGCCGAGGCGGCCCTGTTCATGGCCGGGCTCGGGTCGAACGCGGCCCTCGAGGAGCTGACTCCTGCTGCCCGCCGGCGGCGTGCTCTGAGGCGTCGGCGCCGCATGCCGACCGCGCCGAGATCCGCCTGAAGTTGGCCTGTCCGGCTCTGCTATACTGGCCTTCGTTGGCTGACTCCGGAGCCAAACCTTCCAAGGAGGCATCAATGGTTACGTTGAGCGAGATGGCGGCGAAGAAAATCACGGACCTGCGGCTCGAAGAGGGCAAGCCCGAGTGGGCCTCAGGATCCGCGTGGTCGGCGGTGGCTGTTCCGGCATGTCCTACGAGCTCGGTTGGGACGATGCGCCGGCGGACGATGACAGCGTCGTCGAGTCGCAGGGCATCAAGGTCTTCGTCGATACGCACAGCGCCCCGTATCTGCAGGGCAGCGAGATCGACTACGTCGACAACAACATGATGGGCGCCGGGTTCGCCATCAAGAACCCGAACGTCAAGTCGTCGTGCGGGTGCGGACACTCGCACCAGTTCTAATCCTGACGCGCCAACATCGCGGCAGGTCATGAAGGTAGAAGTCCGGTTGTTTGCCCGCTACCGCGAGGCGGCGGGCCGCGACCGGGTCGAGATCGACCTCCCCGAGGGTGGGACCGTCGAGACGGCGTGGGAAGCAGTGTCGCGACGCTTCCCGGCCCTCGGCCAGTACCGCCCGTTCACGCTGTTCGCCTTGCGGGAGGACTACGTGTCCCCGATCACCGGCTCGGCGAGGGTGACGAGCTCTGTCTCTTTCCCCCGGTGAGCGGGGGCTCCGGCGGCGAGGACTGGATCGAGGTCACGGCCGAGGTGCTCTCCGAGCGGGCGACGGCCGAGGCGGTCGCCGATCCTGGCGCGGGGGCGGTCGCGCTGTTCTCCGGAATCGTCCGGGACCAGACGGGCGGACGTCGGGTCAAGTTCCTGGAATACGAGGCGCACGCGCCGATGGCCCTGGCCAAGATGCGGGAGATCGCGGCGGCGATTCGCGCGCGCTGGCCGGGAACGCCCGCGTGGCCCTGGTGCACCGGGTCGGCCGGCTCGAGATCGGCGAGTCCAGCGTGATGATCGCGGTGTCATCGCCGCACCGCCGCGAGGCTTTCGAGGCCTGCCACTTCGCCATCGACACGCTCAAGGAGACGGTGCCGGTGTGGAAGAAGGAATATTTCGAGGACGGCGAGGTGTGGGTGGGACTGCAGTCGGAATGTGACCACCGCCACTAGCCTCGTCGGGCAAGCGCTCGCCACCATTCGCCGCCATGGGATGCTCCACGGCGGCGAAATGGTTTTGGTGGCCGTCTCGGGCGGTCCGGACTCGGTGGCCCTGCTCGACGTCCTCGCGGAGCTGGCTCCCCGGCTCGACCTGCGGCTGGCCGTCGGGCACGTGCATCACGGCCTCCGGGCCGAGGCGGAAGCAGATGCCGATCTTGCGCGCGCGCACGCCGAGCGCCTCGGGCTCGCGTATTTCCTCGAGCGCGTCAGTGTTCGGCGCGCGCCGCCGTGGAGGGCCTCGAGGCGGAGGCGCGCCGCGCCCGCCTCGCCGCGCTCGAAGCCCGCGCGCACGCCATCGGCGCCGACCGCATCGCCACCGGCCATACCGCGGACGACCAGGCGGAGACCGTGCTCATGCGCCTCTTCGACGGGGCGGGCCCGCGCGGCCTCTCGGGCATCGCCTTCTCGCGCGGCCGACTGATCCGCCCTCTCCCGGCGAGCCGCCGCGCCGACGTCCTGGCATATCTCACCGGCCGCGGCCTCGACTGGGCCGAGGATGCGTCGAACCGCGACCCGAGCATCCGGCGCAACCGCATCCGCCACGAGGTGCTGCCGTATCTGGCGCAGGTGTGCGGACCGGCGATCACCGAGTCATTGTGCCGATCGGCCGCCCTCAGCCGCGCGCTCGTCGACGACCTCGAGCAGCGGGCGCGCGCGGAGCTCGCGCGCCTCGCCACGCGCGGACCCAGCGGCATCGTGTTCAAGGTCGCCGACCTGCGCGGCCTCTCCACGGAGATGGCCCCCGAGGTCTTGCTCAGGCGGCCGCCGTCCTGGGGGATGCGCGGCCGCGGCGCGGTGTCGTGCATCGGGCCGTCCGGCGCTTCGTCTCCGCGGAGACGACCCGCCGCGCCGTCAAGATGGGGTCACTGGTCATGGAGCGGAGTGGCCGGTGGCTCAGGGTGGGACCCTAGCGCTGCCCGCGCTCGGCCCGGCGGCACTGGGACGCGCAGGGCTCGCTCGCCCTCGACGAGCTCGGCCTCAGGCTCGAGGCGCGTCGCTTCGATCGGCCCGCCGACTACGCGCCGCCGCGCGCGCGGGACCGCGTGGCGTTCGACGCCGATGCGCTCCCCGAGACCTTCATCGTGCGCCCGCGGCGTCGAGGGAGCGGTTCGCGCCATTCGGCGGCCCGGAAGAGCGGAGGCTCAAGTCCTTGCTGAGTGACGCCGGGATCCCGCGCTGGGAGCGCTCGCGCATCCCGCTGCTGGAGGCCGATGGCCGCACCGTGTGGGTCGTGGGACTGCGGCGCGGGCGCATGGCGAGCATCGGGCCGCACACGAAGCGTATCCTGGAAGTGACAGTCCTTCCCCTCTAGCGGTCGCGGAATCCGCGAGTTAAGATTGCGCGGCAGGAGGCCAGTCATGAGCACCCGACGCGCTCTCACATCGCGGCTCGCTGCAGTTGTCGTGCGCCGCGCTCGCGCTCGCCGATGCGGCGGGCGCGCAGACTCGTCCCGCTCCCACCCTCGACTCGAAGGCCATTCTGCAGGCGCTGGAAGACGCGTTCGTCTCCGTCGCCGATCGGGTCACCCCGGCCGTCGTCAACGTCAGCACGAAGGCCAAGCGCGTCCCGGAAGGCGCTCCCGGTCCCGGGCCCGGCGAGTCGCCCGAGTCCGAGCAGCGCTTCCGCGAGTTCTTTGGCCCGGAGTTCTTCGAGCGCTTCTTCCGGCGCCGGCCGCCGCGCGACGAAGGGCGGGCGAGCGGCTCCGGCGTGATCGTGGACGCGCGCGGCTTCATCCTCACCAACAACCACGTGGTGGAGAATGCCGGCGAGATCGAGGTGCGCCTGTCCGACGACCGGAAGTTCCCGGCGACCATCGTCGGGACGCGATCCGAAGACGGACCTCGCCGTGCTCAAGGTGGACGCGGGCAGCGCGGCCCTGCCGGTGGCGGAGCTGGGTGATTCCGACAAGCTCCGCATCGGCCAGTGGGCCATCGCCATCGGCAATCCGTTCGGGCTCGACCGCACGGTGACCGCCGGCATCATCTCGGCGACCGGTCGAACGCGCGTCGGCGTCGCCACGTACGAGGCGTTCATCCAGACGGACGCGTCGATCAATCCCGGCAATTCGGGCGGGCCGCTGCTGAACCTGGACGGGCGCGTGGTCGGCATCAATACCGCCATCGTGTCGACGGGCCAGGGCATCGGCTTCTCGATCCCGATCAACATGGCCAAGGAGATCATGGCCCAGCTCATGGCCAAGGGGCGGGTGGTGCGCGGCTGGCTGGGCATCGCCATCCAGGACCTCACCCCGGAGCTGGCCGCGGGCTTCGGCGTCAAGCCGGGCAGCGGTGTGCTCGTCTCCGACGTCATGAAGGACAGCCCCGCCGAGGCGGGAGGCCTCAAGTCGGGCGACATCATCACCGAGTTCGGCGGCGTGTCCATCAAGGACGTCACCGATCTGCAGAAGCGGGTCGCCGCGGTGGAGCCGGGGCGGCCCAGTCCCATGACGGTCATCCGCGACAAAGCTCCGACCACGCTCACCATCAAGATCGGCGAGCAGCCGGGTGAGGAGACGGTGGCGGCGGTCGCGCCCAAGGAGGAGATGCTCGGGCTCCAGGTCGAGCCCCTCACGCCGGAAAGCGCGCAGCGCTTCAAGCTCACCGCGAAAGCCGGTGTGCTGGTCACCGACGTGGCCGCGGGCAGCTCCGGCGACGCGGCGGGGATCAAGCCGGGGGACGCGATCCTCGAGGTCAACCGCCAGGCCGTCTCCAATGTCGAGCAGTTCAAGCGCATCATCGCCGCCGCCAAGCCGGGCGATCCCGTTCCCGTGTATCTGCAGCGCGGCGGAGGCCGGAACGAGTATGTCGTCCTCACCGTACCCGAGCCGAAGCGCTGACGGCGGGCGCGCCGGGTGAGCCCGGTGCGCCGCCGTTCACGTATCCGTCGCGGCCGGTCGTCCTGGTCATCGACGATGAGGCGGGAGTCCGCGAGTCCCTGCGCATCATCCTCCAGGACGACTTCGAGGTGCTCGAGGCCGCGGACGGCGCGGCGGCCCTCGAGATCGTGCGATCGCGCCGGATCGACGTGGCGCTGCTCGACGTCCGGATGCCGGGCGAGTCCGGACCCGCGGTGCTGCCGCGCATTCTCGCCCTGAGCGAGACCATTGCGGTCATCCTGATGACCGCGGTGCCGCAGGTGCGAACGGCGGTGGACGCCATGAAGGCGGGGGCCTACGACTACGTCATCAAGCCCTTCGAGCCCGACGAGATCCTCCTCCTCGTGCGCCAGGCCGCCCAGCACCGGCTGCTCGAGCGCGAGGTGCGCTACCTGCGCTCGGAATTCGACCGGGCGCATGGCTTCGACGCGCTGGTGGGCCGGCACGCGCGCATGGCGCGGCTGTACGAGCTGATCGCGCAGGTGGCGCCCACGCCCGTCACCGTGCTCATCACCGCGGAGAGCGGCACCGGCAAGGAGCTGGTCGCGCGCGCGATCCATCGGCAAAGCCTCCGCCGCGACCAGCCGTTCGTCGCCGTGAACCTCGCGGCGATTCCCGACACGCTGCTCGAATCGGAGCTGTTCGGTCACGAGAAGGGCGCCTTCACGGGCGCTCACGCGCGGAAGCCCGGGAAGTTCGAGCTGGCCCACGGCGGCACACTGTTCCTCGACGAGGTGGGGAGCCTGCGCATCGACCTCCAGGCGAAGCTTCTCCGCGCATTGCAGGAGCGCGAGGTCGAGCGCCTCGGCGGCGTCCGCACCATCCCCGTGGACGTCCGGGTCATCGCCGCGACCAATATCGACCTCAAGCAGGCGGTGCGGGCGCGGACGTTCCGCGAGGACCTCTTCTATCGCCTCAACGTCGTTCCCTGAGCGTGCCCCCGCTCCGCGACCGCAAGGAGGACATCGCCCTCCTCGTCGACCACTTCGTGAAGAAGTACTCGCGGGAGTTCAAGAAGGACGTCCGGGGCGTGTCCCAGGGCGCGCTCCCGGCGCTCGAGGCGTATGACTGGCCGGGGAACGTGCGCGAGCTGGAGAACGTCATCGAGCGCAGCGTGGCGCTGGCCACGCGGCCCGTCATCCTCCTCGAGGACCTGCCGCTCGATCTCGCCATGCACGAGCCCGGGCAGAGTCGGAGCGTGGGCGAGCCGTCGCCGCTGTCGCTGAAGGAGGCGCGCGAGCGCTTCGAGCAAGCCTATGTGCTGCGGGCGCTCGAGCGCGAGGACTGGAACCAGAGCCGCACCGCCCGGATCCTCGGCGTCCATCGCAATACCCTCATCGCCCGGCTCGCCGCCTGGGGCATCCGTCCGCCGAGCCGGGGCATCGTCCGGCACGGGATGGTCGGGGAGCCGCCGCAGGGCGCGCCGCCGGCGGAAGGGGAGTTCGCCTGAGCGGGACAGGCTCGCTCGTGGCCGGGGGCAGGCGCCCTGGCCACGGGCCCGCTTCGGGCTCGCCGTCCTGTGGATCGCCGTCGTGCTTCTCGCCGGCTGTGCCTCGACGCCCGCGGTGCCCCCGGGGTCCTCGACCTGTCCGGGGTCTGGGAGGGGACGTGGAATGGCGGGCCGATCGGTCGGGGCCGCATCACGCTGACCCTGACGCAGGCCGGGACCAAGGTGACCGGCAGCCTCAAGATGAGCGGCGCCACGGCCATCTCGGCCACGGACGGGCCGGTCGAGGGCGTGGTCACCGACACGACGTTCAGCTTCGAGCAGCCCGGAGGCGTCATGCAAGGAGACATGGCCATCGTGGGTGAGGAGATGAGCGGGAGACGCCACCGGGCGGATCAAGGCGACGCTGCGACTCCGGCGCCAGCCGCCGAGTCATGATCGCGACGGGCGCGTCGCGCCGGAGGTGGCTGCGGTCGGCGCTCCTGACCGCGCTCGCCGCCGCGTGCCCGCTGGCCGGCCGCGCGTCCGCGGCGGAGGCGCCGCTGACGCTGGCGCTCACCCCTCGCGCGATCCGACGGCCTTGCAGGAGGCCGGTGACGCCTTCGCCAAGGCCATCACCCAGCTGTCCGGCATTCCCATTCGCGCTCAGGTCGCCTCGGACTACGCCGGGTGTGATCGAGGCGGTGAGGAGCCGGCGGGTGGATCTGGCCTTCGTGCACCCCGTGGGCTATGTGCTGGCCAATCGCGAGGCGGGCTGCCAGATCCTGGTGCGCGATGTCTGGCAGGGCAAGACCGCCTACACGGCGCGCTTCTACGTGCGGAAAGGGAGCGGGATCGAGAAGGTCGAGGATCTGCGGGGCAAGACGGTGGCCTTCGTCGATCCGGCCTCGAGCTCCGGGTACATCTACCCGATGGTGCTCCTGATCAAGCGCGGGCTCGTGAAGGACCGTGACCCGAAAAGCTTCTTCAAGGACGCGCTCTTCGCGGGCACACATGAGGCGGGCCTTCAATCGGTCGTCCACGGACGGGTCGATGCGGCGGCGTCCTTCGACAAGGCGCCCGAGCTGTACCTGAAGGACAAGGCGCTGATCGAGCGGCTCGCCTTCGTCGGCGAGACACCGGAGATTCCCGAGGCGGGGATCTGCGCCCGGCCGGGGCTCAATCCCGAAGCGCTGGCCCGCGTGAAGGCCGCGCTCCTGGCCATGAAGGGACCCGAGCACGCCGCCGTGCTCAAGGAGATCTACGACATCGAGGGCTTCATCGAGGCGGCGGATCGCGACTACCAGCCGGTCCGCGACGCCATGGAGCTGATGGGACTCGGCCGGCCCAAGTGACGTCACCTCACTTCGGCCTCACTGCGGCGCCCGCGTCGCGGTGACGCGAAACGCGTAGAAGGCGGCCCAGGAGGCCACGAGCTCCGAGACCGTCGCGCGCGCCCCCGGCTCGACGTGACCCACGGCGCCGACAATGATCGTTCGCACCGGCCGGCCCGCCGCCCTGGCCCGCCGATCGAGCCGCAAGCTCTCCGTGAACGGTACTGTGGGATCTCCGCGTCCGTGAATGAGAAATAGCGGGACCCGGATTCGAGGCAGGTCAACTTCAGGAGAGAGCGCGTCGAGGAGTCGGCGCGTGTCTTCGGGCAGAGCGTCGATGAGGTGATCGACCTTGTCGGGATCGCGATTGTCGACCAATGCGCGACTGCCTCGCTCGACCAGGTCGGCATTGGCGCGGGCGAAGCGAGCGATGCCATCCTCGTCCACGGGGCGGCGGCCGCGAACATCCCCGAAGGCGTAGGCGCCGGTCAGCGTGTAGCGCAGCAGCTCCCGGGACGATGCATAGCCACCCAGCGCGAGCACGGCGGAGAGCGCCGTCGCCAGCTCGGGCTCGCCCGCGGCCGAGAGCGTGGGCGCCGCCCCAAGGCTGATGCCGAGCATCGCCACCGGCCGGTATCCCTGGGCAAACAGGGCTCGGGCGGCTCCCGTGACGGCGCCGGCGTCATCGGGTCTCAGGCGAAGCGCGGTGAGCCCATCGATGGTGGGGACCGCGACAGCCCAGCCCGCGCGCGCAAGGAGCTCCGCCGCCGTTCGAAGCTGGGGATCATCCTTGCCCTGAGGGGTGATGCCGTGGACCAGCACGAGGCCCGAAGGGCGTTGCAGGCTCGGGCTCACGTACAGGTCGGCGGCGAGGGGCGGGTCGCCTGCCGGCACGTCGATCAAGCGAACCACCGGCGCCTGGGTCATCGCCGAGAGCGGGCGCCAGCGCGCTGCCGAGAGGAACTCGATCAGGAATGCCGTCGAGGTGACGAGCGTCCAGCCCGAGAGAAGCGGGGGTAGGGCCAGGAGGACGGCGACGAGCAGCCAGACGGCGCGAGGCAGCCAACCGCTACTTGTTATTCACACACCTGATGAGGCGCCAGCCGTTGAACAGGTTGACCTTCGCCGACACGTCGGCGGTGAGGGCCACTTGCTTGAGGAGCGGCTCGAGGTGCAGGTTCGACTTCCAGCCGAGCCGCGTGCACACCGGGGCGACGAGGTCCTCGAAGCGGCCGGCCAGCGGTCCCTGGCTCCGGAAGTGATTGAGGAGGACGATGTTGCCGCCCGGCTTGACGACCCGGCGCATCTCGCGCAGGACGCCCACGGGATCGGGCACGGCGCTGATCGTGTAGGTCGCCACGGCCGAGTCGAACTCGTCGTCGCCGAAGTCCATCACGGTGGCGTCCATCGCCTTGAGCGTGACGTTGTCGAGGCTCAGCTCCACGACCTTCTCCTGAGCTTTTTTCAGCATTTCCTCGGAGAGGTCGATGCCGGCGATACGGCAGTCGGATGGGTAGAGGGGCAGATTGAGTCCGGTGCCGATGCCGACTTCCAGGACCTGCTGTCCCCGGCGGATGTCGAGGAGCTGGATGGCCGCCTCACGCCCGGGATTGAAGATCCAGTCGAAGATGAAGTCGTAGGCAGGAGCGTAGAACTTGTAGGCGCGCTTGACCTGCCTCTTCTCCAGCGCTGCGTCCACGTTGAGTCTCCTCTCAAGCGTTCAGCCGGTGAGGCCCCGGTCCAGCCTTCGCACTTTTAGCATACACCGGCGGGGTTGCCAAGTGCTTTGTGACCTATTGATCTGAAAGAAGAAACGACGAGAATGCCGGGGCGGAGTGAGGCCGGGTTACCGACTCAGCGACGGCGGTTCCGCTCGAGGAGTCGTTGGTCCCAGATCGCGGGGCGCCGAGGCATGGGCGAGCCGCTGCTCGAGCTGGCGGATGCGCGAGCGGAGCTTCCACTGCTGGATCAGCCCGATCAGCGCGGTCAGCACGATGCCCGCGAGGACCGACACCATGATGACCATCGCCAGCGGTGCCCCCTCGATCCGCCAGCCCAGGAAGCGGATCACCACGGGATCGACGTTCTGCAGGGCGAAGACGGCGGCGGCAGCGCCGACCAGAGCCATCACGAAGTAGACGATCACCATGTCGGGCCTCTAGCAGCCAGTCGGAGAGACCCAGCTAGAGCGATGAGAAGGGTCCAGCTGCGAGGCGGCGCCCGATGGCCGCACGCGAGGCGTACTCGCGTAGGGGAGTGCGGGGCCATGTCTGGGCCCGCACGAAAGTTCGTCGGCCCGATTGTCTGCGCGTTACGTGGCACGGCGGTCGAGGGACGCCGTACCTCCGCAGATGGGCCCTTATCATCGCTCTAGCCTAGGCCTTGCCGTTCTGGCCGAGCACGCGCAGGAAGCGCCGGACGATGCGCTCCTGGCACGCGCGAGCCGTGGCCGATTCGTCGGCGGCCTTGATCCGGCTCACGCGGCGCGCGCCGCGGTCCGCTGAGCTGGTCTCCTCGGGCAGCGCCTCGGCGAGCAGGTTGCCGAGAGGGATGACGGCCTTGGCCATCGTGCGATGGCCGCCCGCCGACCCGAGGTCGCCGAAGGCGGCGCGCGTCACCTCGCCCGCGCTCCTGACGTAGCCGACATTGCGCACGGAGATGTGGACCATATCGTCGACCACGCCCGAGACCACCGACCACTCGACGCCTTCCGCCTGGAGCCCGAAGTCCGCGAACTGGGGGATCTGATCCGGCGTGCCCATGTGCCCGAGGTGCGAGAAGAAGACGTTGCGGACGATCTGCCGCCGGGCCAGGCCGTGGGCGAGCACGTCGAGCGCGGTGTCGGACAGCTCGGGCCGCTCGATCCGCCGCAGGGCATTGTGATTGGCGAGCATGTACAGAAACGTGAAGGCCTCGAGATCGGCGCGGGAGCCGCCCCGCTCGAGGCCGAGGGTGTCGGCCTTGATGCCGTAGAGCAAGGCCGTGGCCAGGCGCTGGGAGATCTTGATGTCGACCGCCCGCAGATACTCCACGAGGATCGTCGAGGTCGCGCCGTACGACGGCCGCACGTCGCGGATCTTCGCGCGGATCGGATGCTCGACCGGGTGGTGATCGATCACGAGGTCGATCTGGTCGAAGCGCTCTTCCAGGAAGGACGGTTGCACGTCCACCATGGCGACGCGGTCGAACTGGTCGAGGGCCTGGGCGCTGATCTCCTCGACCTCGATGTCGAGGATGCGGCACATGGCCACGTTCTCGGGGCGGGTAATCGAGCCGAAGGTGCAGATGGGCGCCGAGGTCCGGTTGCGGCCGAGCAGTGTCTTGAGCGCGAGCGCGGAGGCGATCGCGTCCGGATCGGGATCGTCCTGCATCAGGATCAGGATGTGCTCGGCGCTTTCGAAGTGCGCCCGGACCCGCTCCGCGCGGCCGCGCTGCACGGCGCGCTCGACGGCGGGGTGGATCACGCGATCCCCGAACGCGGCCAGGGGACCGTGATCGCCCCGGGAAGCGGCGGCCGGTCCTCGTCGCGCACGACCAGGACGGGTGCGTCGGGGGCGGATCGGGCCACGGCGGCCAGCACCTGGGCGTAGCGGGCAGGCCGCGCGCCGATGATCACGGGTCCGCTCCCGCGGTCGAGTGCCTGGTCGTAAAGGCCGGGTCCGCGAGATCGCCGGTGAGCGCGCGGTCGCCGCGCTTGCGCAGGCGGTCTCGCAGCGCCGCCCGCTCGACGAGATAGAGCACCCGCTCGCCCGGGAAGGCCACGCCTCCCGGGAGATGACCGAGCAAGTCGTCAGGGCAGATGAGCACGGGCCGCATCAGCAGTTTTCCGGGAACCTTCCCGGGGCACTCCAGTCTAGCGCGTCCTGGGGCCGCGGCTACTATCAGAAGAGCAGGGCGCAGATAGCTGCTAGCCCTTGACTGCGCCGGCGGTGAGACCGGAGACGTAGTAGTCGAGGAAGAGGACGTACACGATCACGATCGGGATGCTCGCCAGCAGCGCGCCCGCCATGAGCGAGCCCCAGAAGTAGATGTCGCCGCGGATCAGGTCCGAGGTGACACCCACCACGGCGGTCTTGTTCGCCGACTGCGAGATGAAGGTGAGCGCGTAGGTGAACTCATTCCAGCAGAGCGTGAAGCTGAAGAGCACGGCGCAGATGACCCCGGGGATCGCCATCGGCAGCACGATCTTCGACAGCGTCTGCATGCGCGTCGCCCCGTCCACGAGGGCACACTCCTCGACCTCGCGCGGGATGGTCCGGAAATAGCCCATGAGCAGCCAGGTGCAGAACGGCACCAGGAAGGTCGGGTAGACGACCATGAGCGCGTAGATCGAGTCGGCGAGCCCGAGCCACACCACCACCTGCGAGAGCGGGAGGAAGAGCAGGGTGGTCGGGATGAGGTAGGTGACGAAGATGGCGGTGCCGAAGGCGGCGGCGCCGCGGAAGCGCAGCCGCGCCAGGCTGTAGCCGGCCAGAATCGAGATGACCACGGAGACGCGTCGTCGCCACGACGGCGACGAGCAGGCTGTTCTTCATCCAGGTGACGAAATCGGTCTTCTGGAAGAGGAGCGCGTAGTGGTCCATGATCATGCCGCTCTGGATCCAGAATGGGATCGACTTGAGGTTGTACAGCTCGGCGTTCGACTTGAAGGACGTCACGACCATGAAATAGAAGGGGAAGAGCACGAAGAAGACGTAGGGCGCCAGGTTCGCATAGGCGAAGACGTTCGATCGGATGCGGGCGCCGCGGCTCCTGGCCGTGGCCATGGCTACTCCTTCCTCACGTAGCGGAGCTGGAAGAACACCACCAGCGCCAGGAGGGGGAAGATGAAGAGGGAGATCGCCGCGCCCTGGCCGAGGTTGCCGCCCTGGAGGCCGACCTGGTAGGCGAGGGTGGCGAAGAGATGGGTCGTGTTGATCGGGCCTCCGCGCGTCAGCACCTGGACGATGTTGAAGTCCCCGAACGTGAAGATCGTCGAGAAGAGAATGACCACGCCGAGCACCGGCTTGATCAGGGGCAGGGTCACGTGCCAGAAGCGCCCCCACGAGCTGGCACCGTCCACCTCGGCGGCTTCGTGGAACTCCTGGGCACGGCCATCAGCCCCGCGAGCACGGTGATGGCGAAGAAGGGCAGGCCACGCCAGACGTTGACGGCGATGACGGCCGCCATCGCGTACGTCGACTGCCCGAGCCAGTTGGGCCCCGGCGCGCTGATCAGGTGCAGCCGTATGGCGGTCCAGTTGACGACGCTGTAGAGCGAGTCGAACATCCAGAGCCACGCCAGCGTCGACAGCGCCGTCGGGATGACGAAGGGCAGGAGCACGATGCCCCGGATGACGCGCTTGAAGGGGAGGTTGCGGGCCAGGAGCATCGCGAGCCAGACGCCGAGCACCACCTTGAGGCTGAGCGCGATGCCGGTGAAGACGAAGGAGTTCTGGACGGTTTGCCGGAAGGTCTCGTTGCCGAGGATGGTCGCGGTAGTTCGCGAGCCCGACGAAGGCGCCGGGCGATCCGACCCAGTAGTCGGAGAGGCTGAAGTAGATCGCCATCCCGAAGGGGAAGGCGACGAGCGTGACGAGCAGCACGATGCGCCGGCACGATGAGGCCGTAGCCGAAGACGTGCTCCTGCTCCCACCACTCGCGGAGCCGTGATTGGCGGCCGGGCCCCGGAGCCCGGCCGCCTCCAGAACGCGTGGCTCGACGGCCATGCTACTGGACCTTGAGCTGTCCCTTGACGGCGAGGACGATCTGCTCCTGCGCCCAGTCCATGGCGCGCTTGGGCGGCATGCCGTTGACGGCCTTGGCGACCATGTCGGTCATGATGTAGTTGTCGTCGATGCGCTGCACCGCCTCGTTCGGCTTGGCCGGCCAGCCGCGCGGGTGCGCGTACTCGGCCTCCTTGGGCAGCATGGCGAACTTGGGGTTCCGCGCCCAGATCGGATGGTCGGCGAGGTTCTTGAGCGGCGGGTGGTTGAAGGCATTCGACGCCACGATCCAGGCGTCGAAGTTCTGCTTCTGGAACAGGTAGGCGATGAACTCCTTGGCCAGCTCCTGGTTCTTCGAGAACTTCCAGATCCCCATGCTCAGGTTCGGACACGCCGAGTGAATGCCCGCGGGCCCACCGGGGCTATTGTGGTGATTGATGTCGTCGGCGATGGGCTGCTTGTTGGCGAGCGCGGCATTGTAGGGGCTGACCGGGTTGTGGATCCAGGAGCCCTTGCCGGAGAGGATGAAGCGGTTATTGCCCGCGTCGTCCCAGGACAGGACCTCGGGCTCCATCGCGTCCTTGTAGAGCTCCTTGTACCACTCGATGACCTGCAGCCGTCTTGTCGGAGACGATGCCCGGAGTCTTGCCGTCCGCCTCGAGCACCTTGGCGCCCTGCGACCACGCCACCGACCAGTACGTCGAATGCGCGTCCGAGCAATGGCTGATGGGAATGCCGACCGGGTTGCCCTGCTTCTTGAGCACCTTCCCTGCTTCAGCAGCTCGTCCCATGTCTTCGGGGGATGCTCGAACCCGGCCTTCTTGAAGTGGGCCATGTTGTAGGTGCCCGGGAACGAGACCCAGAACCACGGGATCGCCTTCCAGCCGGACTTGGTCTGGCAGCTCTCGGCCGCGAAGCTGTACCAGCCGCCGCCCTGCTTGCCGACCTTCTCGACCACGTCGTCCATGGAGACGAGGAGGTTCTCGTAGAGGAAGGGGTCGGCGCTCGCCGTCCTGTACATGTCGTGGCCGGACTGCGACTGGGCCTCGGCGGCGACCTTGGACGGCATCTGCAGATGCGCCATGGTGTCCACGCGCACGGTGCAGTTATTGGCCTTGCCGAAGGCCTCGGCCTGCTTCCTGAGCTCGTCGTCCGAGGCCGGGACGAAGTGGTTCCAGGAGAGGAAGGTCAGCTCGCGCTTCTGGGCGAAGGCGGGAGCCTTGCCGAGAGCGAGCCACGAGGCCATTCCGGCAGTCGCGCCGGCGGTCGTGGTGAGAAACTGACGTCGGGTCGGGCCAGGGCGATCGGTCTTCTTCATCCGGCTCTCCCTAATGACAGTGGGGATCGGGTCGGAAGAACACGGGAAACTGGGCCGTTAGAGTTTCACCTCCTCGGAGCGGCAAATCGCTGTGCTTTTGTAGCTCCCCAGGGGTGTTGTCAAGGGCGGCGTCGGGCGCACGCGCTTGCCCGTCTGTTCTCCAGCGCTGCGTTCACGCCCACGGCCGTTGCGCGGATCCCGACGGGGATGCGAAACTCAGCATGGTGACGGACCCGATCGTCTTTCGCGATCTCGCGTACGTGTTCGTCGCCGCGGTTCTCGGAGGTGCACTCGCGCGGCTGGCCGGGCAGCCGCTCATCCTGGGCTATGTCCTGGGCGGCGTCCTGATCAGCCCGTTCACGCCCGGCCCTTCCGTCTCCGACGTCCACACCTTCGAGCTGTTCGCCGAGGTCGGGGTCGTCCTCCTGATGTTCTCGATCGGCATCGAGTTCTCCCTGCGGGACCTGTTGCGCGTCAAGTGGGTGGCGCTGCTCGGCGGCCCGCTCGGCATCCTCCTGTCCGTCGGGCCTGGGCGTCGGAGCGGGGCGCTCCTGGGCTGGCCGTATCTGCAGGGCATGATCGTCGGCATCGTCGTCTCGGTGGCGAGCACGATGGTGCTGGCACGCCTGCTCATGGACTCGGGCGAGCTGCACTCGCGCCACGGGCGCATCATGATCGGCATCACGCCTCGTGGAGGATCTCGCGGTGGTGGTCCTGATCGTGCTGATCCCGGCGCTTCGGGGCGCTCGAGCCGGCCGGCTGCTCGCCATCGCGGCCGCCCTCGGCAAGGCCGCGCTCGTCCTGGTGCCGTTTGCCTATCTGGCGGCCAAGGTCGTGCCGCCGCGTCATGACGCGGGTGGCGCGGACGCAGAACGACGAGCTGTTCCTCCTGGTCGCCCTCGCCATCGGGCTCGGCACGGCGGCGCTGACCCAGGCGGTGGGGCTGTCCCTGGCGCTGGGGGCATTCCTGGCCGGCCTGCTCATCAGCGAGTCCGACTACGCGCACGAGACGCTCGCGCGCGTCCTGCCCGTCCGGGACGCCTTCGTGGCGCTCTTCTTCGTCACCATCGGTGCGCTCATCGATCCGGCGCTGATCATGGAGAACCTGCCGCTGCTCGGCACCATGATCGCCCTCGTCGTGGTGGGCAAGCTCGTGCTGCGGACGCTCGTGGTGTGGGTGTTCGGCCAGCCGATCCGCACCGCGCTGATGGTCGGCGTCGGGCTGACCCAGATCGGCGAGTTCTCGTTCATCCTGGTCCAGGTGGCCAGGAGTGCCGGGCACGTCGGGGCCGACGTCTACAATGCGACCCTGGCCACGTCGCTGATCACCATCCTGGTGAACGCGCTGCTCGTGCGGATCGTTCCGAGATGGGTCGCCCGCCTGCCGAAGGACACGCCGGGCGCGGCGCCCGCGCACCGGGGCGAGCCGCTGCACCAGCACGTCGTGCTCTGCGGATTCGGCCGGGTGGGGAGCGCGATCGGCGAGGCGCTCCAGACCTTCGGCGTCCCGTACGTGGTGATCGAGCGCGATCCGGACATCGTGAAGAGCCTGCGCACGCGCGGGGTGCCGTGCCTGTTCGGTGACGCGGCCGGCCGGGGCATCCTCGAGGCGGCGGGTGTGCGCGCGGCCTCGCTCGCGATCGTCGCCCCTGCCCGAGATCGACCGGGCGCGCCTGGTCGTTCGCCACGTCCGCGAGATGAACGAGCACGTGCCCATCCTGGCGCGCGCTCACGATCCCGCCGACGGGGAAGGGCTGGCGCGCGGCGGGGGCGAGCGAGGTGATCCACCCCGAGCTCGAGGCGGCGGCCACGCTGATCCGGCATGCGCTGAAGCGGCTCGCCCTGCCTCAGGAGCGCGTGCTCGCCTACCTCGATCGGTTCCGCGGCGCCATGGAGCTGGCGGCGCGGGAAGAGCGGCTGGCTCCCGACACGCTGCCGCGGGTGGCGGAGGTCGTGCTGGGCGCAGGGGACGCTCGCCGACCAGTCGCTGAGCGAGGCGCGCATCCGCGAGCGGCTCGGGGTCACCGTCGTCGCGGTCACGCGCGGCGGCGGCGACGTGGTCCTGAATCCTCCCGCCGAGACCATCGTCCGCGCGGGTGATCGCGTGCGCATCTTCGGCCTGCCCGACCAGATCGAGGCGTTCCGCCTCGAGGCCGACAGCGCTCGGCCTACGTCCTGACGCCTCCGGTCACGCGACCTCCTTGTTCTCGCCGAAGTCGTCGGGAACGGGCGGGCCCCAGATGTAGAGCGAGTCTTCCCCGGGAAGTCCGGGGCTGCCAGGCACAGTCCTCCAGAATGCAATCGAGGTCCGTACCTCCGCAGATGGGCCTCTTTCAGCATCCTGCTATGCGTCCTTCACCGGTGTTCTCGAGGGCGCCGAGTCCGCTGATCTCGAGGCGCATCGTGTCGCCCGGCTGCAGCGTGATCTGCGGCTTGCGCGAGAATCCGACACCCGCGGGCGTGCCCGTCGCGATGAGGTCGCCCGGAGCGAGCGTCATGATGTTCGTCAGGTACTGGATGATATAGCCCACGTCGAAGATGAAGTTCCGCGTCGTCCCGTTCTGCATGAGGGTGCCGTTGACCCAGGTCTTGAGGTCGAGGACATGCGGGTCGGGGATCTCCGCGCGGTCCGCGATGTAGGGTCCCACCGGCGCCAGCGTGTCTGCGATCTTGCCCGCACTCCACTGGCTCGTGTGGAACTGAAAGTCGCGCGCGCTCACGTCGTTGATGATGGTGTAGCCGAAGACGTAGTCGAGCGCCTGCTCCCGCTTCACGAACCGCGCCGTGCGGCCGATGACCACCCCCAGCTCCACCTCCCAGTCGAATGTCTTCTCGCCGCGCGGGCGCAGGACCGGCTCTCCGGGGTCGGCGATGGCATTGCTCCACTTCGGGAAGATCGGCGGCTCCTTGGGGGCGGGATTGTTCGTCTCCGCCGCGTGGTCCTTGTAGTTGAGGCCGATGCAGATGAACTTCCCGGGATCCGCGATGGGGGCGTGCAGCCGCGCCGTCCCGAGCGGGTGCGAGACGGGCTCGTACTTGCCGCTCTTGGCGGCGTCCGTCATGGCGGCCAGCATGTCCTGGCTGGCGCTGCCGCCCTCGAGGAACGCGCGCGTGCTCCCGTGGGGAAAGAGCGCGGCGGCGATGGCCCCGGCGCGCACGACTCCTCGGGATGCCAAGTAGGCGGTCGCGCTCGACTCGAGGTCCATGACGCGATCGGCGCCGAGGAGCGTGCCGAGGCGCGGCGGCTGGCCGTTCTGAGAGTACCGGACGAGCTTCATGTGAGCCTCCTTGGCGTGGGTTGGCGGGTCAGGATCGGGCGATCCGCGCGACGAATGATAGCACCGGCCGCGGCGCGGGCGGGAGCCGACTTTTCCCGGGCCGTCGGGCCCCGGTTGAGCCGCGTCATGCCCTCTGCTATAGTGGCGCTGGTTCCTTGAGGGCTCACGAGGAGGGGTAGAGATGAGCATTCCCAGATGGGTATCCGCGGTCTTCGCCGCCCTGCTGGCGGCGGGACCTTTGGGGCCGATGGCCGCCGTGGCGCAGACCTCGGCCACAGCGCCACTCCAGCCCATGCAGTCGATGCAGCCCGAGACGGTCGACGAGAGCGTCACCAGGCCGCCCGGGACCGGCGCCAAGATAGGCGCCGGCGTGCTAAACGTCGTCTACCTGCCCGGCAAGGTGATCACCTGTAGCGCCGGGACCCTCGTCGCCGGGGCGTTCATGCTCGCGACCTTCGGAAGGGCCTACCGCGAGGCTACCTCCTTCTTCAACGAAGGATGTGGTGGAGCCTGGCTCCTGACGGCGGAGGAGGTGGCGGCGGTGCCGAAGAAGGTCCAGTTCGAGTACTAAGGGCGCAGACCCCGGATGTCCGCCGCGCCGTGCCGCGGACCACGCGATGGGCGGCGCCGCTGCTGTTCAGCGTGCTGCTGGCCGGATTCGCCGGCCGGCCTCTGGGGCAGCTACCGGGAGATCTTCCCCGCCAAGGGCCTCCATCGCGTCACGGGCATCTTCCAGAGCCGAGCTGGCGACACCCTGATCCTGGTCAGGCACGACGCGGTGGCAGGGCTCATGGAGGAGATGCCCTCGATGGCCTTTTTCTCGGACTCCCGAGAATTTCTCGATGCGGCGGATCTTCGCCCGGGAGAGCGCATCCGGCTCACCGTGCGCCAGGTGCCGGGCGAGCCGCGACAAGCTCGTCGTCGTCGAGATCGTGAAGATCCGCTGAGCGATCACAGGCGTCAGCGCCCTTTGCCGAGGAGCGTCTTGGCGGCGTCCTCGACGGTGGGCGGTGCCGTGTCCTTGTAGACGGCAAGCCGCGTGTAGATCTCGCGGGCCCCCAGGTGAAACTCCGCGGGGAGCCCGGCCGCCGCCAGGGAGGAGGCGATCTCGTCCATCTCTCCCACGAATCGCCACGCCTTTCGCGCATTGTCGCTGAAGGCGCGCTCGGAGCGGGCGGGCACGTCGGGCTGAGAGATCTTCCACTCCGCGAGCAGGGCAGCATCCACGCCCTCCGCGATGGCGAAGGTGCGCATGGCGGCGAGCAGGGCCTGGCTGCCCTTGGTCCAGCCCGCATAGGCCATCTTCAGCGCCGAGGCGGCTCCCGCGGGCGCGTCGAGGACGACCGCGTCGATGGGGCCCGCCGCGAAGAGCGACGCGACCGCGGCGGCCCCTTGCCCGGAGAGATAGATCCTGGCTGCTCCCGGCTTCCGGTTGGCGGGGCCGATGATGCCACCGTCGACGAAGCGGGCGCCCGCCTTCTCCACCACGGTCCCGATTTCGCGCCCCGTCCCCGGCGCGACGGCATTGGCGTCCACGTAGACGCCGTGGAATCCGAGGGCGGCCACGGCGCGCGCGACCTCGAGGGCCCCGTGCGGCGGCGCCACCGAGACGATCACCTCGCTCGCCCGCGCCACGGATCCGATCGTGCCCGCGTCCTCGAGTCCGAGCTCGGCCGCGCGCGCTCGCGTCGCCGCGCTCCGGCCCTCGGAAGCCCAGAGGACCCGCGCGCCTCCGGCCACCAGCGTCGCGCCGACCGCCGAGCCCATCTCTCCGGGATGAAGCAATCCCACCGTCCTCGTCGATGTCGCCATGATGTTGTCCCGTCCTTTCGCCAGCCCAACCTTCACAGTTGGGCCGGGAGCGTGTCGGAGTAACCGCCGTTCGAGCGCCGGCTGTGCCGGCGCAACCTCGTTTCTGGGGAGGCTCGGAGGGGCCGTCGGGGCCCCTCCGATTAAACGACCGCGGACATGCCGCCGTCGAAGTTGATGGCCGTTCCCGTGATGTACGAGGCGCGCTCGGACACGAGGAAGGCCACGAGGTCGCCGAACTCCCGGGCATGCGCGACGCGGCCCAGCGGCACGCGCTTGGCCAGTCCCGCGTAGTGCGCCTCGAGGTCGCCGTCCTTCGCGCGGCGATCGATCTGGGCGCTCCGCACGAGGCCGATGCAGATCGTGTTCACGCGGATCCCGTCCGCGGCGTACTCGTTGGCGAGCGACTTGGTGAGGTTGATGCCCGCGGCGCGGGACAGCGTGGTCGGCAGGGCCCGGGCGGCGGGCGCCTTGCCGCCGACCACGGTGACATTGACGATCTGCCCGCCGCCCCGCCGCTTCATGTGCGGGATGGCGAGGCGGCAGAAGCGGACCGCCCCCATCACCTTGAGGTCGAAGTCCGCCTGCCAGGTGGCGTCGTCGACGGTCTCGAACGCATTGGCATTGGAGGTCCCGGCATTGTTGAGCAGGATGTCGACGCCGCCCCAGCGGTCGGCAACCGCCTTGACCACGGCCTCGACGTCCGCGGCGCGCGAGACGTCGGCGGGCACGGCGAGCACCTCGCCCCCGGTGGCCTTCCTGATCTCGTCCGCGGCCCGCTCCAGGTGGTCTTTGCGCCGGGCGCAGATGCCGACCTTCACGCCCTCCGAGGCCAGCCGCTCGGCGGCCGCCCGTCCCATGCCGTCGCTGCCGCCGCTGATGATCGCCACTTTCCCCTTCAGCTCGAGCTCGAGCGCCATGTCCCCTCCCTCGTCCGTGGATGTCGTGCCGCCGACGTGCCGCCCAGATAGTACCGGATGTGCGGGCGACCGGCCAGCCAGTCTGATCACGCGCGCGGCAGCGCGCGCACGTAGCGGATCAGCTCGCGGATCTGCTCGTCGGTGAGGTGGAAGCCGAAGGCGGGCATGCCCGGCTTGCCGATCGCGGCGCCGCCATTCTTGATCAGGTCGAACAGGTACTCGTCGCTCTTGCCCGCGAGCGTCCGCGCATCGCCCAGATCACCCGGGCGGATCAGAAGGATCGTGGCGCGCCAGGAGCCGTGGCCATTGGCGCCATGACAGTCCGCGCAGTGACTCAGGTACAGCCGCTGCGCCGGGGTGGCCGTCTTGGGGATGGGATGCGGGAGAAAGAGCAGGGCCAGCGCGCTGCCGAGCAGGAAGACCAGCGCCGGCCCCAGGATGATCAGCAGCCATCGCTGTCTCACGAGGCCTCAGACTACCACGCGGCTAGAGCAGGTGGCCCATCAGTCGTTGGCGCCCTCGCCCGGCGCTCAACGTGATCGACTACGCTCGCGCCGGGCTTCGGGCCGGCTCCGGCTAGACCCTGCTCCGGATCCGGCTCGCATCTCCGACCGGCTCGAGAGCGATGATAGGCTTCGTCTACTTGATGACCGCCTCCGTCTTGGCGTCGAAGAAGTGCGTGCGCTCGGGCACGAAGGCCATGCGAATCTTTTCATGAGGCCGCGCCTTGATGCCCGGCTCGACGCGGGCGACCACGGACTGACCGGCCACGGTGACGTCGAGGAGGATCTCGGCGCCCAGGGGCTCGACGACGTCGACCACGGCGTCGAAGGCCTGGTCGCTCAGCTCATTGGTCGGACTCACGCGCAAGTCCTCGGGTCGGATGCCGAGGGCCACCGACTGGCCCTTGTAGGCGGCCAGGCGCGCGGCCCGGTCCGCCGGAACCTTGACCTTGAGGCCGCTCGCCTCGGCGTAGAGCGTCCCGTTCTGCTCGGTGATCGTGGCCGGGACGAAGTTCATCGCCGGTGAGCCGATGAAGCCGGCCACGAACTTGTTCTGCGGCCGGCTGTAGATCTCCATGGGCTCGCCGACCTGCTGGACCCAGCCGTCCTTCATGACCACGACCCGGCTGCCGAGGGTCATCGCCTCGACCTGGTCGTGGGTCACGTAGATGGCGGTCGTCTCGAGGCGCTCGTGCAGCCGCTTGAGCTCGACGCGCATCTGGACACGGAGCTTGGCGTCGAGGTTGGACAGGGGCTCGTCGAACAGGAACACCTGAGGGTGCCGCACGATGGCGCGGCCGACGGCCACGCGCTGGCGCTGGCCGCCCGAGAGCTGGCGCGGCTTGCGCTTGAGCAGCTCCTGGATGCCGAGGATCTCGGCCGCGTCCTGGACGCGCTTGGCGATCTCCGCCTTGGGGAACTTCCGCATCTTGAGGCCGAAGGCCATGTTGTCGTACACGCTCATGTGCGGGTAGAGCGCGTAGTTCTGGAACACCATCGCGATGTCACGGTCCTTCGGGGGAGGTCGTTGACGATGCGCTCGCCGATCGAGATCTCCCCGGAGGTGATCTCCTCGAGCCCGGCGACCATCCGGAGGGTCGTGGTCTTGCCGCAGCCGGAGGGGCCGACGAAGACCATGAACTCCTTGTCGCGGATGGTGAGGTTCACGTCCTTGACGGCGTGCACCTCGTCGTACTTCTTGTTGAGGTCCTTGAGAACTACCTGCGCCATAGTGTGGTCTCCCTCAAATAGGTTCCCCGGAGTCGGGTGCTCCGGCGCTTGCGTCACCCCTTCACGGAGCCCGTGAGGCCGGTGACGTAGTACTCGACGAAGAACGAATAGACGACCGCGACCGGGATGGAGCCGAGCAGAGCCCCGGCCATGAGCTGCCCCCAGAAGTAGATGTCGCCGCGGATCAGCTCCGAGACGACGCCCACCGGCACGGTCTTCTTCTCGGGGGACGAGAGGAAGATCAGGGCGTAGATGAACTCGTTCCACGACAGCGTGAAGGCGAAGATCCCCGCGGAGAGGATGCCGGGCACGGCGATGGGGAAGATGATCCGCACCATGGCGCCGAACCGGGTGGCCCCGTCGATGCGCGCGCACTCCTCGAGCTCCTTGGGGATGGTCTTGAAGTAGCCCATCAGGAGCCACGTACAGAACGGAATGAGGAAGGTCGGGTAGGTGAGGATGAGCGCCCACGGCGTGTCGCCGAGCTGGAAGGTGCGAATGATATTCGCGAGCGGGATGAAGAGCAGCGTCGGCGGCACCAGGTAGGTCACGAAGATGCTCGTGCCGATGGTGCCCGCCATGGGGAACTTGAGGCGCCCGAGGGCATAGCCCGCGAGGAGCCCGCAGAAGAGCGAGATCAGCGTCGAGACGCACGCGATGAAGAACGTGTTCCACAGCCAGCGCGGGAACGTCGTCTTCGCCATCAGGTCCCGGAAGTGCTCCAGCGTCGGCGCGAGCGTCCAGAACGGCGTGTTGTTCGCGGCGCGCCAGGAGCGATAGAGCTCGGCGTCGGGGCGAATGGAGGTGATCAGCATCCAGTAGAACGGGAACAGCGTGCCGATGATGAACACGGTCAGCGGGATGTAGAAGTACACCCACCTCTTCCACCGGCGCTCGATGACCAAGGCTAGGCCCCTGTCGGAGAAATGCCGCTAGAGCGATGAGCCCTTATCATCGCTCTAGGCGCCTTCCAGGCGCCGCAGGTAGCGGAGCTGGAGCCAGACCACGATGAAGAGCACGGGCAGCATGAACAGCGAGATGGCGGCGCCCTCGCCGAGCAGGCCGGTGGCGACGCCGATCTGATAGGCGTACGTCGCGAGGAGGTGCGTGGCGTTGGCCGGCCCGCCGCCCGTCAGCACGTAGATGAGCTGGAAGTCGGAGAAGGTCTGGATCACCGAGAACACCACCACCACGATCGTCACCGGCTTCAGGAGCGGCCACGTCACCTGCCAGAAGCGCTGCCAGCCGTTGGCGCCGTCGAGCGACGCCGCCTCGTGCAGGTCGGTGCTGATCGTCTGCAGCCCCGCCAGGAGCGTGATGGCGAAGAACGGCATGCCGCGCCACGTGTTCACCACGATGGCGCACCACATGCCGTACGTGCCGTCGGAGAGGAACGGGAGCTTGGTCGTGATGAAGCCGGCGTGGAAGAGCAGCCAGTTGAGCACGCTGAAGGTGGGATCGAACATCCACCGCCACGCGAAGGTGCTGAGCACGGTCGGCACGATGAACGGCAGGAGCATGGAGGCGCGCACGATCCGCTTGCCGCGGAAGTGCCGGTTGAGCAAGAGCGCGAGCCACATCCCGAGCGTCAGCTTGAAGATGGTCGCCCAGAACGTGTAGAAGCACGTGTTCCAGAAGGCGGTCCGGAAGATCGAGTCGTTCCACGCCTTGATGAAGTTCTGCAGGCCGACGAAGACGCCGATATTGCCCACGCTCGTATTGGTCAGCGACAGCCACACGCCCATCACGAACGGATAGGCGATGAACAGCCCGAGCAGGACCACCGTCGGGGTGAGCAGGATGAACGCGAGCAGCCGCTCGTTCTCGAGGAAGCGCGTCCATCCCGTCGGGCGGGAGGTGCCGGGATGGGGAGGACGGCCTCGAGACCGACCGCCCCTCCCGATCCCCCGAGATAGTCTTCTTCACGAAGTGCCCTTCACCGGCTACCCGTAGATCTTCTTCAGCTCGCTCGCCGCCCACGTGACGGCGTCTTCCGCCTTCATGCCCTGCACGCCCTTGGCGAACATGTCCACGACGACGTACTTCGTGTAGGCCTCGGTGGCCTTCGCCGACGGCTGCCCCGCGTACCCGAGGACCCGGGAGTTGTCGGCGGCGGTGCGGAAGCCCTTCATCGGCTCGTCGATCGTGCTCCACAGCGGATGCTGCTCCCAGAACTTGGTGGAGCCGATCGAGAAGCCCTCCGCCACCTGGAACCACTTCCCGAACTGCTCCTTGCCGTGGAGCCACTGCAGGAAGTCCTTGGCCAGCTTCTGGTTCTTCCCGTACTTCATGACCCCGTGGTGGAAGGAAGCCTGGTAGCTCGACGAGCCGGCCGGCCCCGCGGGCAGGCGCGCGTGCTGGATGTCGCGCACCATCGGCTCGCCCTTGTCGTCCTTGATCTTGTCCTGGCCGCGCTTGGCCGCGATGTAGATCGAGGCCCCGTTCAGCGTGGCGCAGATCTCGCCGGCCAGGAAGGCCCGGTTGTTGTTGGTGTCGTCCCAGGCCAGGCCGCCCTCGTCGCAGCTGTCCTTCCAGAACGCGGTCATGAACTTGACGGCCTCCACCGAGCCCTTGCTGTCGATCGCGGTCTTGCCGCTCTTGTCGACCTCCATCCCGCCGTAGTTCCACATCAGCGGGTACGCCCAGCCCGGGGCGTCGCCGAAGGTATGGCCGAGTGTCTGGCCGTAGGGCTTGCCCTTCTTCTTGAGCTTCGTGGTGACCTGGCGCAGCTCGTCGTAGGTCTTGGGGAACGTGGTGGCTCCGATCTCGTCGAACCACGACTTCCGGTAGGCGATGAGGCCGGGCACGATGCCGTGCGGCAGGGCCATGAACTTGCCGCCCACCTTGACGTTGACGTCGGACAGGGTGTAGAGCGCGCCCTGCTCTTTCACCTGCCACGCGACGAGGTCGCTCACGTCGACGAGCCCGTTCGCGTAGAGATGCGGCCAGTTGTGGAGCATCTGGATGATGTCCGGGCCCGCGCCCGACTGCATGGCGGCGGTGATGCGGGCCTGCAGGTCGTTGGCGTTGATGAACTCGAACACCACCTCGGCCCCGAGGGCCTTGCTCGCGTCGACCGCCTGGCGCTTGAGCTCCACGTCGCACGCCGGGATGAAGTCCACCCAGCGGACGATGTTGAGCCGCGTGCCCTGGGCCCACGCCGGCGCGCGCTGCGCCGCCAGGATGCCCTCGAGCCCCGCGGCGGCGGCCACACCCGCGGCCGCTCCGCCCTTGAGAAGGCTGCGGCGCGTCACCCCACCGGTGCCGGTTGTGGCTCCATCGCGTCTCAGAGTCGTCATTGGCTCCTCCTGACTATTTGTGCCGCCTCGTGGCGCTGGTCGACGCCCGAGCGCCGGCTTTGCCGGCGCAAGCTTGCTCCTGGGGAGGCCTCGAGGGGGCCGTCGAGGCCCCTCCGACTAGGATTCGTAGACCTTCTTCAACTCGCCTTCCGCCCACTTGACGCGCGTCCTCGGCCTTCATGCCCTGCACGGCCTTGGCGTACATGTCCGTGACGATGTACTTGGTGAAGGCCTCGGTGGCCTTGCCGTCGGCCGGGCCCGCATACCCGAAGATGCGGGTATTCCGTCCCGCCAGCCGGAACATCTGGAGCGGCTTGTCCACCTTCGACCACATCGGGATCGTTCTCCCAGGCGTGGGTGGCGCCGACCGAGTACGCCTCCTGTGTGTTGAACCACTTCTCGTAGTTCTCCTTGGCCGTGCAGCCACTTCAGAGAAGTCCTTGGCGAGCTTCGGGTTCTTCGAGTACTTCATCACGGCGTGCGAGTGAGGCAGGTAGCATCGTGAACTGTCCCGCGGGCCCGGCGGGCAGGGCGCAGTGGTCGATGTCCGTCCACAGCGGCTCGCCCTTGTCGTCCTTGATCTTGTCCTTCTGCCGCTTGGCGACGATGTAGATCGAGGCGCCGTTGAGCGTGCGCCGAGATCTCGCCGGCGTGGAACGCGCGGTTGTTGTTCGTGTCGTCCCAGGCGAGCCCGCCCTCGTCGCAGCACTCCTTCCAGAACGCCTGCATGAACTTGACCGAGTCGATCGCGCCCTTGCTGTTGATCACGACCTTCTTGCCGGTCTGATCGGTCTCGGCGCCGCCGAAGGCCCACAGCATGGGATAGGTGAAGGTGGGCGCGTCGCCGAACGTATGGCCCGAGCGTCTGGCCATAGGGCTTGCCCTTCTTCTTGAGCGCGGAGAAGATCTTGCGCGCCTCGTCCCAGGTCTTCGGCGGCTCGTTGGCGCCGACGTCCTTGAGCCAGGAGCGTCCGGTAGGCGACGGCATTGCCGACGATCGAGTGCGGTGCGGCGAGCCACTTGCCGCCCACCTTGCACGCCGGCATTGAACACGTCGTAGAAGCCGCCTTCCGCCTTGCCGATCGGCTCGGCGACGTCCGAGACGTCGACCACGCGCGTTCTGGTAGAGGTGGGCCCAGTTGTACTGGAACATGAAGATGTCGGCGCCCGACCCGGACTGGATGCGCGGCGGTGATGCGGGGCTGCAGGTCGTTGCCGTTGATCGTCTCGAGGACGACCTCGGCGCCGAGGGCCTTCGAGGCCTCGGGCATCTGGCGCTTGAGCTCGACGTCGGACTCGGGGATGAAGTCCACCCACCGCACCCAGTGCAGCTTGGTCCCCTGGGCGAAGGCGGGGCCCGGCGCGCCGCCAGGATGCCTTCGATGCCGCCGGCCATGGCGGCGGCGACGCCCGTGGTGCGGATAAAGGCGCGCCGGTTCACACGGGTATCCGCCGCGGGCTGGGTCTTCGGGTCAGTCGTCTCCATACGGGTGTTGTCCTCCTTGACAGGTAAACCGGTGCTGACTCGGCGGCGTTCCAACGAGGGTCAGTTTGTCTGGATCGATGGGCGGCAGTTCCAGGCTCAAGCGTTGCAATTCTTAACAAGGAACGCTCGGCGTGTCAACGGCAAACGGGGGCATGGGACCTCTGTACAAGGGGTGACGCACAGCGTCTAGCCTAAGCAGCGCGGACCTCCGCGGTCTGGAGGCGCGGCAGGGCGGGAGGCCGGAGCGTCGCGGCGAGGACCACCGCCATCGCCCCCACGGCGAAGGACCCGACGAAGAGGCCCTGATAGGAGCCGAGCGCGTCGTGGATGGCCCCTCCCGCGAAGGATCCGAGCCCCATGCCGATGCAGGAGATGAAGAAGACCCAGCCGTAGGCCGTGCCCATGATGGCCTCGCCGAAGTACTCCCGGGTGAGGACCGCATAGAGCGGCATCACGCCGCCGTACGCCACCCCGAAGACCAGCGAGAGTCCCCAGAGCGAGCCCTCGCTCGTGGCGGCGAGGTACACGGGGATCAGCGCTGCCTGCGCCGCGAGCATGGCGATGAGCGTGCGCTTGACCCCCATGCGGTCCGCGACGATCCCGCTGCCGACGCGCCCGAGGATGGAAGACAGGCCCGAGACGCCCAGGATCGAGGCTGCCGCCATGCTCCCCACCCCTGGTCCATGGCGTGGGAAACCAGGTGGAAGATCGGCCCGGAGTGCGCCGCACAGCACGCAAAGTGCGTGAGCGCGATGGCCCAGATGGGCCACGACACCAGGATCTGCCCCGCCGGGGCCGTGACGCTCGCTCGCCCGCTCGCCCAACCCGGCGCGGGGGCGGCCGTCGGCGAGGGCTTGAGGAAGAGCGCACAGGGGATCACGATGAGCCAGGCCAGGTCGCCCAGGACCACGAAGGCGCTCCGCCAGTCCAGCTCGTTGATGAGCCACCGCGAGAGCGGCGACAGCGCCATGATGCCGAGCCCGTTGCCGGCCGACACGATGGCGGCCGCCATGCCCCGCCGATCGTCGAACCACCGGATCGCGAGGACGGTGAGCGGGACGTAGAATGCGCTCACCCCCGCGCCGACGAGGACGCCGAAGGTGACGTAGAGCTGCCATGCCTCGCTGACCTGGCTCGACAAGACGAGTCCAAGCCCGAGCAAGGCGCCGCCGACCAGCACCACGACGCGCGTCCCGAACCGGTCGGACAGGTAGCCCGCGGCGACCCCGCCGAGCCCCATCACGAGCCAGTTGAGGAGGCCGACGGCTCCGATGCTCGATCGGCTCCAGCCCATGCCCTCCTCGATGGGCTTGAGGAAGACCCCCAGCGTGAAGAGCGTCCCGATCGAGAGCGCGATGATGGCGAAGGCCGCACCCAGTACGACCCAGCCATAGAACGGCGCTGGTCTCATGGCGCGGCCATTGTCCTCTCGCGGGCGAACAGGAGCAACCCCGACGCGATGAGAGGGTCCGGCGATCCGTCACCGGCCGCGGCGCGCGAGCACGGCCTCGACGGCCCGGAGATCCTCCTCCGTGTCCACGCCCACGGTGGGCTCGGCGGTCTCGAGCACCCGGATCGGGATGCCCTCCTCGAGCAGTCGGAGCTGCTCGAGGCCCTCCGCGCGCTCGAGCGTCGAGGGCGGCAGGCGATGGAAGACGTCGAGCACCGGCCGCCGATAGGCGTAGAGCCCGATGTGCTTCCAGTAGGTGACCCCGCGCTTGTCGCGGTCGTAGGGAATGGCGTGCTTGGAGAAGTAGAGCGCGTCGCCGTGGGCATTGGTGACCACCTTGTTCACGGTGGGGCTCACCGCCTCATCGGGCGTGGCGCGGATCTTGAGCGTGGTGACCTGGACCTCGGGCTGCGCTCAGGAATGGGTGGACCAGCGTCTCGATGTGCCCGCAGGTGACCAGCGGCTCGTCCCCCTGGATATTGACGTAGACGTCGGCCACGCGCGCCCGCGACACTTCCCACAGCCGATCCGTCCCCGAGGGATGCTCAGTCGACGTCATCACGGCCGGCACGTGATGCGCGTGACAGACCTCCACCACCTCATCGCTGTCGGTCGCCACCAGCACATCGGTCAAGAGCGCGCAGGCCCGCGCCCGATTGAAGACGTGCACCACCATGGGCAGCCCCGCGATCTCGCGCAACACCTTGCGAGGCAACCGCGTCGACGAAAGCCGAGCCGGAATCACCCCCAAGAAGTTCACGCCGCTACCCTACCAGAACTGCGGTTCAGACACCACCAAGCCCGCCTCGGGGCCTTGATGGCCAGTGATGCCCGGATGGATATCCGCAGAAAGCGCCGGCCGGGCGCCGCTGCCGCGGGCCGAGGTGTCCACACACGGCCAGCGGGTCGGGGGAGGCGGGGCGGGGCTCCCGCTGGAACCGTATCTTCTGCGCCCTGTCGAAGCCACCAACCCCTATCTCGTGGCCCCATCGAGTGCCGTCAAAAAGATTGCGAGTCAGCGTGTTCCAGCGGGAGCCCCGCCCCGCCTCCCCGACCGCTGGCATGCGCGCGAGGCGAAAACGGATACGGGCGGGTGCGCCGGTCAGCGCCCCGCAGCCGCGGGTCCAGCACCGTCGCGCAGCGCGTCGCCCAGCATATTGAAGCCGAACACGGCGAGCGAGATCGCGAGCCCCGGCCAGATGGCCATCCACGGCGCCCGGTACATGTACGAGCGGCCGGAGCCGGAGAGCATGGCGCCCCAGGAGGGATAGGGCGGCGGCACGCCGAAGCCGAGGAAGGACAGCGAGGACTCCGCGAGGATGACACCGCCGAGGCCGATGGTGGCGAGGATCATGATCGTCGCCATCACATTGGGCAGGACGTAGCGGAGCACGATGCGGAGATGGCCCGAGCCCATGGCGCGCGCCGCCTCCAGGTAGGGATTCTGCATGACGGAGAGCGCCGCCCCGCGGATCACCCGGGCCCCGCCCGCGGCGATCAGCAGCGACAGGGCCAAGATGAGGTTCAAGAGCCCCGGCCCGAGCACCGCCATGAGCGACAGGATGATGACCAGGTAGGGGAACGACATCCAGGCGTCGACGATGCGCTGCACGACGATGTCGTAGGTCCCGCCGACATAGGCGCTCGAGATGCCCACGGCCGCGGCGACCAGGGTGCCGAGGACGATCGTCGCGAAGCCCACCGTCACCGAGATGCGCGCGCCGTAGACGACGCGGCTCCACATGTCGCGAGAGAGGTTGTCGGTGCCCATCCAGAACCTGGAGCTCGGCGGCTGCATGCGCGCGCCGGGAATGCTCTGGTCATAGGCATAGTGGGCGATGACGTCCGCGCCCGCGGCCATCACGAGCATGGCGAGGACGCACAGTCCCCCGAGGGCGCCGAGCGGCTTCCTCCGGCAAAAGCGCAGCAGGCCGGCCACGGCGCTCGGCAGGCGCCAGGTCCGGTGGGGGAACGTCTCGGCGGTCGCGACGGCTTCAATCCCGTTGGCCATGGCTAGCTATACCTTATGCGCGGGTCGAGAACGGCGTAGAGCATGTCCACGAGGAGGTTCATGCACACGATCACGGAGACGACGAGCAGGTTGATGCCCTGGATGACCGGATAGTCGCGCTGCAGGATGGCGTCGAAGAGGAAGCGCCCCATCCCGGGCAGGCCGAAGATCGACTCGATGATCACCGTGCCGCTGAAGATCTGGGCGAGCTGGATGCCGAGGATGGTGACGACCGGGATGATGGCGTTCTTCAGGCTGTGCTTGAACACCACGAATCGCTCGTCGAGTCCCTTGGCCCATGCGGTCCGCACGTAGTCCTGGCGGAGCACCTCGAGGAGCATGGCGCGTGTCAGCCGCATGATGGCGGCGGCCGAGGCGATGCCGAGGATGGCGCCGGGGAGCAGGAACTGGACGACGTGCCGGACGGGGTCCTGGGTGAACTCGGTGAACGACAGGTGCGGCGTCCATCCCCACCACATGGCGGGCAGGATGATCACGAGCGTGGCGAGCCAGAAGCCCGGGACGGAGAGTCCCAGGATGGCCACGCTCCGGGCGGCGTAGTCGCGCAGCGTGTCGGCGCGCACGGCGGCGAGGACGCCGATGGGGATCGCGATCAGGATGGCGAAGGTGATGGAGATGATGCCCAGCACGAGCGTGACGGGCAGGCGCCGCGCCAGCTCCTCGGAGACGGCGCGCTTGGTCCAGAGCGACTCGCCCAGGTTGCCGCGCGCGATATTGCCGAGCCACGAGAAGTACTGGACGTAGATGGGCTTATCGAGGCCCAGCTTGGCCCGCAGGTCGTCGATGTCCTTGCCGTACGCCTTCTCCTCCACCATGAGCTGGACGGCGTCCCCGGGGAGGAGCCGGGGCAGCGTGAACACGATCACGGAGGCGATCACCAGCGACGGAATCGCGACGAGGAGGCGCTTGAGGAGATAATTCTTCATGCGGGATTGAGGGCCCGGGGCGCGCGGCCCCGGGCCTCATCCTTTCTCAGCGGTCGAGCCAGGCCGCGGTCACCCTGCCGCCCCAGTCGTAGCCCAGGTTCGGCGAGTAGTTCTTGAGCGCGCCGTCCCAGACGCCGATGTAGACGCCGGACGGCCGCGTACACGTAGTACTGCTGCTTCGCGAGATGGCGCTGGATGTCGTGCAGCACCTCGCGCCGCTTGGCCACGTCCGCGGTGCGGCGCTGGCGGATCAGCATGTCGGCCAGCACCGGGTCATTGACGTGGCTCTGGTTCTTGAGCTCGCCCGGCATGTGCGGTCCGAAGAGGAAGTTGTCCGGGTCGAGGAACGGCGTCTGCGGGCCGAAGGCCATGGACTCGTACTTGCCGTAGAACGTGCTCGCGATGTAGGCGCCGTACTCCTGCTGGTTCGCCTTGGCATCGATCCCGATGTCCTTGAGATACTTCAGCACGAGCTGCAGCGCGTCGACCATGGACCGTGGAGCCGTAGGTCGCGTAGGAGACCGTGGCCTGGAAGCCGTTGGGATAGCCGGCCTCGGCGAGGAGCTTCTTGGCGCGCGCGGGATCGTGCTTGTAGTACTGCGCGCCCTCCCCGAGCTGGTCGACGGGCAGGGACCACTCCTTGAAGGCCGAGGGCACCGCCGGGTTCAGGACGCCCACGCCCTCGGCCACGGCGTCGAGCAGACCCTGGCGGTCGAAGGCCAGCGAGATGGCGCGCCGCACGCGCACGTCGTTGAACGGCGGCTTGTCGGTGCGCATGTAGATGTGGCTCATCTGGTTGGCCGGGTACTCCATCGTCTGGAGCTTCGGCCGCTTCTGCTTGAGCGTGTCCTTGAGCTGCACCCAGTCCACGCGGTTGATGGTGCCCGACGCCTCCCAGCCGAGGTCGTACTTGCCCGGCGATGAAGGCGGCCATGCGCGAGGCATTGTCCTCGTCGATCGTCACCTCGACCTTGTCGATGTAGGGCAGGCCGGGCAGGAAGTAGCTCGGGTTGCGGACGAACGTGGCGCCCACGTTCGGCCGGTAGCTGTCGAGCATCCACGGACCCGGTGCCGATCACCGACTCGGGCTTCTTCAGGTCGCCGAACTTCTCGACGGCCTCCGTGGGGATGATGGCGAGCGCCATCGGGTTCGAGACCATGTCGAGGAACCAGACGTACGGCTCCTTCAGCGTGAACTTGACCGTGTACTTGTCGACCACCTCGACCTTGTCGAGCGCGGCCATCATCGCGCGGTTGGCGTTGCCCTTCTCGGAGACGAAGCGGTCGAAGGTGTACTTGACGTCGTCGGCGGTCAGCTCGCGGCCGTTCACGGGCGGCTTGTTGTGCCAGCGCACGCCCTTGCGCAGCTTGAAGATGTAGGTCGTCTCGTTGGGCTGGGTCCACGACTCGGCGAGATCGCCCTCGATCGGGAAGGTGCCCGGCGTCACGCCGGGGCCGGCCTTGTGCTTGAGCAGCCGGCTGTGGCTGAACGTGTAGAGCACGTTGATCTTGTACGAGATGGTCAGGTGCGGGTCGAAGTGGGGCGGATCCCAGAGACGCAGGCTGAGGGTTCCGCCGCGCTTCGGCGTCTGCGCGGTGGCCGTGCCGGTGCCGAGGTGAGGAGCGACGGTTGCCGCGGCGAGAGCGCCGCCTCCAGCCTTGAGCAGGCTCCGGCGCGAGATCAGCGCCGCGTGGGTGAGACGGTCCATCGAGAAGGCCTCCCTGGTCATCGTTGACGCGAGGCGTGAGCGACCCCGCTCGAGTTTGCGCCACTTTGGGCATAAACCCGGGTCATGTCAAGCGAATCGGATCGGTACAATCAACCGCGTGCGCTCCCCCTCGGTTCCGGGGCTTGGGCCTTGACACTCACGGAGGGAACGCGCTACCCATTGACCCACCTTCTGACGCACCTTCACCTTCACGCTCGGGCGGAGGAATCCATGCCTTCACGACGCATCTCGTTCCTGCTGGCCGCGGCGCTCGTCCTGCTGGGCGCCCTCACTCCGGGATCGGCTGGGGTCGGCGCAGGCGCCCATCAAGATCGGCGAGATCAATTCCTATAGCGGCATCGGGGCGCCCTTCACCGGGCCCTACAAGCTGGGTGCCGAGATGGCCGTCGAGGAGATCAATGCCCGGGGCGGCGTCCTCGGTCGGAAGCTCGAGGTGATCTTCCGCGACGACAAGGGCCAGCCCGCCGAGGCCGTCAAGCAGGCGCAGGATCTGGTCGAGTCGGAGAAGGTCGCGCTCATCGCGGGCACGTTCCTGTCGAACGTCGGCCTCGCCGTCTCCGACTGGGCCAAGCAGAACAAGGTCATGTTCGTGGCGGCGGAGCCGCTCACCGAGGCGCTGACCTGGTCGAAGGGGCATGACCACGTCGTCCGGCTGCGCCCCAACACATACGAGCAGGGACGCATGCTCGCCGAGAAGGCGGCCAAGATGAAGTACGTCAAGTGGGCGACGATCGGGCCGAACTACGAATACGGCAAGCGCGCCTGGGAGACGTTCCGCGATCGCCTGAAGGAGCTCAAGCCCGACGTGCAGGTGGTCAACGAGCAGTGGCCCACCCTCGGCAAGATCGAGCCCGGCCCTATGGTGACGGCCATCCTGAACCAGAATCCCGAGGCGCTCTACGTCTCGCTCTTCGGCAGCGACTGGCTCGCCTTCGTCCGCGAGGCGCAGAAGCGCGGCCTCTTCCAGAAGACCTTCGTGGTGGGCATTCTCCTCGGCGAGCCCGAGTACATCGACCCCTCAAGCTCGAGGCACCCGAGGGCATGCTCGTGACGGGCTATCCCTGGTACGACATCAGCACTCCGGGTCACAAGGAGTGGGTGGCCCGCTACACCAAGAAGACGGACAAGACCCCGGTGCTCGGCTCGCTCATCGGCTATATCACGATCGTCTCGATCGCGGACGCCATCAAGAAAGCGGGCGGCACCGAGACCGACAAGCTCGTCGCCGCCTTCAAGAACCTCAAGGTCGAGACGCCGATCGGGCCCATCACCTTCCGCGCCTCCGACGGCCAGTCCACCATGGGCGCCTGGGTGGGCACCACGAAGCTCGACCCCAAGCGCGGCACCGGCATCATGACCAACCACGAATACGTCCCCGGCGAGAAGGTGCTGCCGTCGGATGAAGAAGTAAAAAGCTCCGCTCGGGCAGTTGAATTTGGTGTCCCGAACCAGAAGAGGATCAGCGTGCACACTGGTGCACAGAGTCCGAGGCCTCGCGGCGCCGGGCGGGGAGGGGGCCGCCGCACGCCCGCCGGGACCGTGGCTTCTGCGCATTGCCGAAGCCGGCGACCACGGTCTCGTGGCCCCATTCGAGTGCCGACAAACGGTCGCGAGTCAGCGTGTCCCGGCGGGCGTGCGGCGGCCCCCTCCCCGCCCGGCGATACGACCACCAGCGCGGTCCTCGGGGCTCTGAGCACTGCAGTTCCTCGCGATCCAGCTCCTCAGCGGACTCGCGAACGCGATGTTCCTGTTTCTCATCGCGTCGGGGCTGACGTTGATCTTCGGCGTCACCCGCATCGTCAACTTCGCCCATGGCTCCTTCTACATGCTGGCGGCGTACGCGACGTACTCCCTCGTCAACGCATTGCCGCTGGGGGCGGCGTCCTTCTACGTGGGCGCGCTGCTCGCGGCGCTCGCCGCTGCGCCTCGCGGGGGCGTGTTCGAGGTGGCGCTGCTGCGGCGCGTGTACCGGGCGCCCGAGCTGTACCAGCTCCTGCTCACCTTCGCCCTCGTGCTCGTGGTGACCGACGCCGTGACCTTCATCTGGGGCTCGGACAATAAGACCGGTCCCGAGGCGCCGGGCCTCGCTGGGTCGGTGCCGCTCTTCGGCCAGCTCTTCCCGACCTACGACCTCGCGATGATCGCCTTCGGGCCGCTGGTCGCGCTCGGGCTCTGGCTCGTGTTCTACCGCACGCGCTGGGGCGTGCTGATTCGCGCGGCGACGCAGGACCGCGAGATGGTGGCCGCGCTCGGCGTCGATCAGGCGCGGCTCTTCACGGGCGTCTTCGTGCTGGGCTCGTTCCTGGCGGGGCTCGCGGGGGCGCTGCAGGTGCCGCGCGTGCCGCTGACCACGGTGATGGACACGGCGGTCATCGTCGAGGCCTTCGTGGTGGTGGTGATCGGGGGCATGGGCTCGGTGTGGGGCGCGCTCCTCGCCTCGCTGCTCATCGGGGTGCTGAACGCCTTCGGCATCCTCATTCTGCCGCGCGTCTCGATCGTGCTGATCTTCGTCGTGATGGCCGTCGTGCTCATCGTGCGGCCGTGGGGCCTCCTGGGCCGTGCCGAGGGGCCGCTCCGGGCGGCGGGCGGAGCGGCCGACCTCGGCGGCGCCGGACGCGCCATCCCTCCGATCGTCCTCGCCGCGCTCCTGGTCGGGTTGGTCGTGGCGCCCGCCGTCCTGCCCACCTTCTACGTGTGGCTCCTCGTGGAGATGCTCGCCTTCGCGCTCTTCGCCACGAGCCTGCATCTCCTGATGGGGACGGGTGGCATGGTGTCCTTCGGCCACGCCGCCTACTTCGGCGTGGGCGCCTACGGCGCGGCACTCGCCATGAAGCTCCTCGGCTGGCCCATGCCGCTGGCCTTCCTCGCCGCGCCCGTCACTGGCGGGCGCGGCCGCCCTGGTCTTCGGCTTCTTCTGCGTGCGGCTCAGCAGCATCTACTTCGCCATGCTCACGCTCGCCTTCGCCCAGATCGTCTACGCGATCGTGCACCAGTCGTACGAGGTGACTGGCGGGGACAATGGCCTCCTCGGCGTCTGGCCGCCCCGGTGGCTCGCCACGCCGGTGCGCTACTACTACTGGGCGCTGGGCGCGAGCCTCGCCGGCATCGCGCTCCTGCTGGGTGGTGGAGCGCTCGCCCTTCGGCCTCGTGCTCCGGGCCGCGCGCGATCACGCGCGCCGGGCGGAGGCCGTCGGCATCAACCTGAGGGCGCATCAGCTCGTCGCCTTCGTGGTGGCGGGCTTCTTCGCCGGACTCGCCGGCGCGGTGTTCGTGTTCCTCAAGGGCAGCGTCTTTCCCGTCTACGTCGACGTGGCCATGTCGGTGCAGCCGCTCGTCATGGTCCTGCTCGGCGGCGTCGGCGCCTTCGGCGGCCCCGCCGTCGGCGCGGTGATCTACAAGCTGCTCGACACCGTCATCACCCGGTACACCGAGTACTGGCAGGCCGTCCTCGGCGGCATCCTCATCCTGCTCGTGACGGTCTTCCCGCGCGGGCTCCTGGGCATGCTCGATCGGCGCCGGTCATGAGCGCAAGTGTCCTGAGTCAGAAATCATGGACTCACGGCGCCGGGCGGGGCCAGGGGGGCCCTCCCCGCGGGACCGTATCTTCTGCGGATCGCCGAAGCCACAGCCAATCGATCTCGTGGCCCCATTGAGTGCCGTAACGGGTCGCGACGCAGCGTGTCCCGCGGGGAGGGCCCCTGGCCCCGCCCGGCGCATTGTCGGCACACTGGTGACTCAGGACACTAGCGGCATGCTCGCGGTCGAGGGGCTGTCCAAGTCCTTCGGCGGCGTACGCGCGGTGGACGACGTGAGCCTGGTCCTTCCCAAGGGCGAGATCCGCGCCCTCATCGGGCCCAATGGGGCGGGGAAGACGACGCTGTTCAATATGCTCACCGGCCAGCTCCGGCCCGATGCCGGTGAGGTGCGCTGGAAGGGCGAGCGGCTGTCCGGCTTGCCGCCCCATGCGGTCTGGCGGCGCGGCGTGAGCCGGACCTTTCAGATCACGGCGACGTTTTCGTCGCTCAGCGCACTCGACAACGTGCGCGTCGCGCGGCTGTCCCACGCGCGGCGCACCTACGCGCTCCTCGCGCGGGCATCGCGGCTCGAGGCGGACGGCGCGCGCGCGCTGCTCGACCAGGTCGGGCTCGCCGACCAGGCGGCGCGTCCCGCCGCCGTGCTCGCCTACGGCGATCAGAAGCGCCTCGAGCTGGCGATGGCGCTCGCCAATGACCCCGAGCTGCTCCTGCTCGACGAGCCGACGGCCGGCATGGCCCCCGCCGAGCGCGGCGCGCTGATGGCGCTGACCTCGGCGATCGCGCGCGAACGCGGGCTCGCGGTGCTCTTCACCGAGCACGACATGGACGTGGTCTTCTCGGTGGCGGATCGCATCATGGTGCTCCACCAGGGGCGGGTGATCGCCGAGGGCGCACCCGCCGCGGTCCGCGCCGACGCCCTCGTCCAGCGCGTCTACCTCGGCGAGGACGAGTGAGGCCGCCCAAACAGTTGACACCGCTCCCATGCCGGAACAGGATGAGCCACCCGACAGGAGGCAGCCATGACCACCGAGACGTACGACTGGGACGCGATCGTCAACGGGCTCAACCAGTACCTGCATCTCCGCTCGATCCCGATCGGCATGAAGCTCTTCGAGACCGTCGAGGAGATGGAGGCCATCCCGAAGATCCGGCGGCCGCGGTCCAAGCACACCACCGACCAGATCGTCGCGCAGGCGCGCCAGCTCGGCTGGACGGTGGGCATCACCATGGCCGACCTCATCGGCGCGCAGTGCGGCGCGGTGATCGGGCTCTCGCCCCAGGACGACGAATGGCTCTCGGGCAAGCGCATGGCGGGCGTCTGGTACAAGACCCAGGAGGACGCGAGCCTGCACCAGCACGCGATGGACTGCGTGCCGTACGGCCGGTACAAGGCCATGGCCGTGTCGCCGCTCACGTCCAAGCGCCTCGAGCCGCCGGATATCTGCCTGATCTACGGCACGCCCGGCCAGATGATCTTCTTCATCAACGGGCTGCAGTGGACGGGCTACAAGAAGCTGTCGTTCACCTCGGTGGGCGAGTCGGCGTGCGCGGATTCGTGGGGAAGGCGCTCAAGTGTGACGAGCCCGCGCTCACGATCCCCTGCTATGCCGAGCGGCGCTATGGCGGCGTGGCCGACGACGAGCTCCTGATGGCCATCCCGCCGCGCTTTCTGCCCGGCGTGCTCGACGGGCTCGCCGCGCTCTTCAAGAACGGGCTCCGCTATCCCGTGCCGCCCTATGGCATCCAGAGCGACGCGGGGGCAGGGCTGGCGGTGAGCTACTCGGAAAAGAAGTAGGGTGCCGGAGGTCGCTACTCGCGCTCGACGGGGTGCACGGCGCCTACGGGCTCTCACGCGTGCTCCACGGCGTGAGCCTCGAGGCGCGGGCCGGAGAAGTCGTGTCGCTCCTCGGGCGGAACGGCGCGGGAAAGTCGACGACGCTCAAGGCCATCATGAGCCTCGTCGAGGTCACGGAAGGCGCCGTGCGGTTCGACGGCCGCGACATCACGCGGACCCCCACCCACGAGATCAGCCGGCTCGGCGTGGGCTACGTGCCCGAGGACCGCCGCATCTTCGGCGACCTCACGGTGCAGGAGAACCTGATCGTGGGCGAAAAGGGCAGCGGCGGCTGGACCGCCGCGCGCGTGTACGCGTTCTTCCCGAAGCTCGGCGAGATGGCGCGGCGCCGCGCCGGGAGCCTCTCGGGCGGCGAGCAGCAGATGCTGACGGTGGCGCGCACGCTCATGGGCAATCCGCGCGTCCTGCTGCTCGACGAGCCATCCGAGGGGCTGGCGCCGGTCGTCGTCCGGGCGCTCGGTGAGCAGATCGCCGCCCTCAAGCGCGAGGGCCTCACGATCGTGCTGTCGGAGCAGAATTTGAAGTTCGCCGCCCGCCTCGCCGACCGCGCCTATATCATCGAGCGCGGCCTGATCCGGTTCGGCGGGGCGATGGCCGATCTGCTCGCCGACGAGGCGCTTCGCCGCGCCTATCTCACCGTCTGAGGCGGTTCCAGTGAAGACGCTCATCGTCGAACATCGGACAGATCGTGTCGGGCGACGTGCGCGCGGCCTCTGCTCGACGGCGATGCCATCGCCATCGACGGTGGATTGATCGCCGCGGTGGGGCGCGGCCTCGACGGCGACGCCGACACGATCATCGACGCCGCGGGGACCACGGTCATCCCGGGCCTCATCGACTCCCACTGCCATCCCGTCTTCGGCGACTTCACGCCGCGCCAGCGGACGGTGGACTTCATCGAGTCGGGGCTCCACGGCGGGATCACCACCATGATCTCGGCGGGCGAGGTGCACCTGCCGGGCCGCCCGAAGGACATCGTCGGCCTCAAGGCGCTCGCCATCGTCGCGGCCAAGGCGTATGCGAATGTGCGTCCCGCTGGAGTGAAGATGCACGCGGGCGCGCCCATCCTCGAGCTGGGGCTGGTCGAGGAGGACTTCGCCGGAGATGGCGCGCGCGGGCGTCAAGCTGGTCGGCGAGATCGGCCTCGGCTCGGTGAAGACGGGCGCGGACGCCGCGCCCATGGTCCGCTGGGCCAAGCGCCACGGGATGACCGTGACCATCCACACGGGCGGGCCGTCCATCGCGGGCTCGAACCCGATCAATGCGGAGGTCGTGCTCGAGGCCGATCCCCACGTGGTCGGCCACATCAATGGCGGGACGACGTCGATGAGCGAGCGCGAGATCGACTCGCTCGTGGCCACCGAGATGGCGCTCGAGATCGTCCACTGCGGCAATGGCAAGACCGCGCTCCACACCCTCGCCAAGCGCGGCGGATGCGCGCGCGCTCCACCGCATCATCATCGGCAACGACGCGCCGTCGGGCACCGGCGTGGTCCCGCTCGGGATCCTGCGCGTGATCGCCCATCTCGCCTCGCTCGGCGGCGTGAGCCCGGAGACGGCCATCGCGATGGCCACGGGCAACACCGCGCGCGTCTATGGCTTGCCCGTCGGCGTGATCGCGCCGGGGCGCGAGGCGGACCTCGCGATCGTGGACGCGCCGATCGGCTCGGTGGGCAAGACGGCACTCGAGGCGCTCCGGGCGGGCGACCTCTTCGGGATCTCCATGATTCTCATCGATGGGCGGATCGTGGTCGGGCGGAGCCGCAATACGCCGCCGGCGGCGCGCGCCGCCGGGGTGGTGAAGGGCCACGGTCCCGCCGCAGGAGGGCACTGACATGCGCATACGCAAGATGCTCACGGTGGTCGAGGAGATCCTCGAGGACGGCGGCCGCGCCGCGGCCCGGCCGATCAAGAAGGTCGCCGCGGTGGCGGTGATCGAGAACCCCTTCGCCGGGCGCTACGTCGAGGATCTGGCGGAGCTCGTGAAGACGGGCGAGGAGCTGGGCGATCTCCTCGGCCGCCGCGCGGTGGCGGCGCTGGGCGCGCCGGTCCACTCCTACGGCAAGGCGGCGGTGATCGGCGAGAACGGCGAGTACGAGCACGCGGCGGCGATCCTGCACCCGACGCTCGGCGCGCCGTTTCGCACCGCCGTCGGGGGCGGCAAGGCGATCATCCCCTCGGCGAAGAAGCAGGGCGGGCCGGGCACGGCCATCGACGTGCCGCTGCACTACAAGGACGAGGCGTTCGTGCGCAGTCACTTCGACGCGATGGAAGTGCGCCTCGCCGACGCGCCCAAGGCCAATGAGATCCTGGTCGCCCTCGTCGTCACCGACGGCGGCCGCCCGCATCCCCGCGTCGGCGGCCTCACCGTCGACGAGGCCCGGAAGAAGGACGCCCGATGAGCCGCGCCGATCAAGTTCGGCCTGCGCATCCCGAGCTTCGCCCTCGGCCCCAGGACCGCGTCGCTCGCCGAGATGGGCGCCTATCTCCGTCGCGCCGAGGACCTCGGCTTCGACAGCGCGGTGAGCATCGATCACCTGCTCCAGACGCCCCCGCCTATGCCTGCACCTGGCTCGAGCCGATCGCCCTGCTGGCGGCGCTCGCCGGCGTCACGCGCACGATCAAGCTCGGCACCATGGTCCTCGTGCTCCCCTGCGCAACCCCGCGTACTTCGCCAAGGAATGGGCCACGCTCGACCTGCTCTCCGGCGGGCGGACGATCCTGGGCGTCGGCGTCGGCTGGCACGAGGAGGAGTTCCACCTGATGGGCGTGCCCCACAAGGAGCGCGGCCGCCGCATGGACGAGATGCTCGAGGCGGTGACGGCGCTCTGGGCGGGCGACGACGTCACCTATCGCGGCAAGTACTACCGCTTCGAGCACCTCACCATCGATCCCAAGCCCGCGCAGAAGCCGCACCCGCCGATCTGGATCGGAGGCGGCTCTCAGCCCTTCGAGAAGGTCTATGGCCAGACCGTGACGAACATCGATCCCGTGCTGCGGCGCATCGCCAAGTACGCGCGCACCTGGGTGCCGCACTCCTCGGCGACGGCCGACATGGTGAAGGGCGACTGGGACAAGATCCAGCGCTTCATGGTCGAGCAGGGGAGAAAGCCCGAGGAGATGAGCAAGGTCTACTCGAACTTCGTCTACGTCTTGAAGAAAGGCGAGCGGCCTGATGCGGCAGCGCCCTATTTCAAGACGTTCTCGGGGATGGACCTGCCGTACTGGCGGGAGTTCTATCTGCTCGGCGAGGCCGAGGAGCTCGCCGAGAAGATCCGCGCCAAGGCGGCGAACCTCGGCGGCTGCGAGCACATCGTGCTGAACCCGCTCGACTGGGGGATGGAGCAGCTCGAGCTGCTCGCCGCCGAGGTGCTGCCGCGGGTGGCCAGCGCCCTGAGCGGGACCCCACCGGGTCTCCACCGCGCCTCGCCGGCGCGCCGGTCAAGCGCGTCGAGGATCCACGCCTCCTCACCGGCGGGGGCCGCTTTCTCGACGACATCGTCCTGCCCGGGCTCGCCCACGCCGTCTTCGTGCGGAGCACGGCCGCGCATGCCGTGCTCTCCGCCGTCGACACCGCGGCGGCGCAGCGCGCGCCCGGCGTCGCGGCGGTGCTCGCGGGCCGCGACCTCGCCGGCGTGGTCGAGCCGCTCGCGCCGCGCCTCGACGCGCCGGGCTTCGCGCCGACCATCTGGCACGCCCTCGCGCGACTCGCGCGTGCGCTTCGTCGGCGAGCCCGATCGCCGTCGTGGTCGCGGACACGGCCTATGCGGCGGCCGACGCGGGCGAGCTGGTGCGCGTCGAACTACGAGCCACTACCCGTCGTCGCCACCATCGACGCCGCGCTCGCCGAGGACGCCTCTCGCCTGCACGCCGACCATGACCGGAACGTGCTCTTCGAGCGCCGTCACCGCCACGGCGACGTCGAGCGCGCGTTCGCCGGCGCCGCGGTCGTGGTCAGCGAGACGCTTCCGCCACGCGCGCCTCTCCGCCTCCCCGCTCGAGCCCCGCGGCGTGATCGCGCGCTGGGACGGCGATGCCCTCACGGTCTGGACGGGCACGCAGGTGCCGCACATCGTGCGCGCCGCGCTCGCCCAGGCCTTCGGACTCGCCGAGCGGCAGGTGCGCGTCATCGTGCCCGATACGGGCGGCGGGTTCGGCCAGAAGATGCACGTGATGCCCGAGGACCTCGCCGTGGTCGCCGCGGCCCGTCTGATCAACCGGCCCGTCAAGTGGACGGAGACGCGGCGCGAGAACCTCGCCTCGGCGTCGCAGGCGCGCGAGGCGCGCGTGGAGATCGAGGCCGCCGCCGACGCGCGGGGCGTCCTGCTCGGCCTCCGCGCGCGCATCTGGTCCGATGCCGGGTCGCAGCACATCTACCCGCTCACGGCCTCGCTCGAGCCCATGGGCACCGCGACAATCCTGCCGGGCCCGTACCGCACGCCCGCCTATGCGTACGACGTCCTGGCCGTCGCCACGAACAAGCCGCCGCTCGGCGCGTATCGCGGCGTCGGCATGACCATGGGCGTGTTCGTGATGGAGCGCGCGCTCGATCTCTGCGCGGACCGGCTCGGCCTCGATCCCGCCGAGATCCGCCGGCGGAACCTGATCTCGCGCGACGACTATCCGTTCCCCTCCGCGGCGGGCTTCGTCTACGACAGCGGCGACTATCCGACGGCCCTCGCGCTGGCGCTCGACCTGGCCGGCTACGAGCGCCTCGTCCGGGAGCGCGACGCCGCGCGCCGGCACGGCCGGCTCCTCGGCGTGGGCATCGCCTGCTACACGGAGTACACGGGGATGGGCAGCGAGACCTATCGCGGGCGGGGCATGGTCCACGTGCCGGGCACCGAAGCGGCCACCGTCTCGATCGCCGCCGACGGCAGCGTGGATGTTCACGTGTCCTTTCCGTCCCAGGGCCAGGGTCATGCCACGACTGCCGCTCAGCTTGTGGCGGACCGGCTCGGCGTGCCGATCGAGTCGGTCCGCGTCGTCCAGCCGGACACCGAGATCGCGCCGCCCGGCACGGGGACGTTCGCGAGCCGGGGCGCCATCGCGCAGGGCGGGGCGGTGGACGGCGCGGCGAAGACCGTGCGGGCGGAGCTCATCGCGATCGCCGCCGCGCGCGCTCGAGGCGAGCCCCGCCGACCTCGAGCTGAGCGGCGGACGGGTGAGCGTGCGCGGGTGCCCGGGCGCGGCTTGTCCGTGGCCGATCTCGCGCGGATCGCGCACTCGGCGGCGCCGGGCGCGCGCCCCGATGCGCGGGCGCTGGAAGCGACGGAGGTCTTCGACCCGCCCGGGCCCACGTTCTCGGGCGCCGTCCACGTGGCGTCCGTGGAAGTCGATCCGGACACGGGCCGCGTCACGGTGCGCGCGTACGCGCTCGTGGAGGACTGCGGGCCCGTCATCAACCCGCTGATCGTCGAGGGGCAGATCCACGGCGCGGTGGCCCAGGGCATCGGCGAGGCCCTGGACGAGCGGCTCGTCTACGACGAGGAGGGCCAGCTCCTGACGGGCACGCTCATGGACTATGCGCTGCCGGTGGCGTCGGCGCTTCCGGACTTCGCGGTGGGCCATCTCGAGACGCCCTCGCCGCTCACGCCCGGCGGCTACAAGGGGATGGGCGAGGGCGGCACGATCGGCGCGCCCGCCGCCATCGCCAATGCGGTCGCCGACGCGGTCCGCCCGCTCGGCATCGCGATCACGGCGCTGCCGATTCTTCCCGAAGCGCTGCGCAAGAACTGAACGCCCCGCAAATCTCGAGGTCGCGCCCGCGGCCCGACGGCGACGGTGCGCCTGCCGCTTGACGGCGGCGCTGTGGACGGCTTAGCATGCCGCTCATCCGGGCCGGCGCTGTCGGCTCGCCAGGAATACGCCGCCCGTGGTGACGATCGGAGAGACCATGTCGATTCGAACGGTCCGTGTACGTCGATACTTCACCCTGGCGAGCGTGCTCGCGGCGCTTGCGTTCTGCGCGAGCCTCCGGGCTCTGAGCACGCGCAATCCCAGACGCGCGAGATCGTCATCGGGGCGCTCCTCCCGATGACGGGCGGCAACGCCCCCAACGGCGCGCAGAAGAAGACCGGCTACGAGCTCGCGATCGAGGAAGTCAACGCGCACGGGTGGGATCAAGTCGCTCGGGGGCGCCAAGCTCAAGCTCATCATCCGCGATCACGAAGGCAAGCCCGACGTCGGCGCTCGTCAGGCCGAGGCGATTATCAACGACGACAAGGTCGTGATCGTCGTCGGCACATACATGAGCGGCGTCACCGTGCCGGTCTCCCGCGTGACTCCGAGCGGCTCAAGACACCGCTCATCGTCACCGATTCGATGGCGGACGAGATCACGCAAGCCGGGCTCCGGTATCTGTTCCGCATCGACACACGAAGCGCGGAGCTGGCGACCCGCGACATGCTGGAAGCGGTCAAGGCGTACGGCAAGAAGCTCGGCACCCCGGTCACCAGGATCGCGCTGCTCAACGAAGACTCGCGCGTTCGGTCAGGCGCTCAAGGCGGATTTCGAGAAGCAGGCCGGGCCGGCCGGATTGCAGATCGTCGAGAATCTCGGTTTCAAGACAGGCTCGCCGGATCTGTCCGCGCAGGCGGCGCGGATCAAGGCGGCCAACGTCGCACTGGGTCCTGGGGTCCTGGTACATCACCGACATGCTGACGATCGTGAAGACGTTCCCGAGCCTCGGGCTGAATCGTCACGCGCGTGTCGACATTCGGCGGCGGCGTGCAGACGCCGGCGCTGCTGCAGGCGGGCGACCAGGCTGAAGGCGTCACCGGATTCACGATGTGGAACCCCGACCTCAATCGCCCCGGCGTGAAGGAGTTCGCGGAGAAGTTCAAGCAGCGGCTGGGTCAGGAGCCGAACCAGAACGCCGCGAAGTCCTATGCCGGCATCTGGGATCCTGAAGGACGTGCTGGAGCATGCGGGCTCCCTCGACAAGGAGAAGGTCCGCGAGGCGCTCGTGAAGGCCGACATCACCTCCGGCCCGGCGATGATCCTGCCGACGAAGAAGATCGCGTTCGATCAGACCGGCCAGCTCCGTCCGCAGCACATCGGCATCCAGGTGCAGAACGGCGCGTTCCGCACGGTGTGGCCCGAGGACGTGGCCGCGGCACCGCTCGACACGACGAGGATCAAGGCGGGCATGGTTCCGCGCTAGTTGGCCGACCTTCTTCTCCAGGGTAGTCGCGAACGGCCTCGTCACCGGCGCAGTCTACGCGGCTGATCGCCGTCGGCCTCACGCTGGTCTTCGGCGTGATGCGCATCGTGAACTTCGCCCACGGCGAGTTCCCTGATGATCGCGATTGTACACGACGTACCTCCTGTCGACGTTCGGCAAGCTGCATCCGTACGTCGCGATCCTGGTCTCGGTGCCGTTCCTGTTCCTGCTCGGCGCCGCGACGTTCAGGCTCCTGATCCAGGCCGCTGCTCGTGGCGCCGGAGATCAGTCAGCTCCTGATGACGATGGGGCTCGGGATTCTTCCTGCAGAACGTCGCGCTGCTCGTCTTCAAGGCGGACCTGCTGAGCGTCATCGTGCCATGGGCATCGAAGAGCGTCAGGGTGGGGCCGGTCGCCGTCGCATGGACGAGGCTCGGCGCCGCGCTCGTCTCGCTCGTGGTGATCTTCGGGATCTACTGGCTCTTGCGCGCGACCGGATCTCGGCCGCATGCTGCGCGCCGCGGCCCAGGATCGAAACGCCGCCCAGCTCATGGGCATCAACGTGTATCGCATGTACATGCTGGCGCTCGCGATCGGCGTCGCGTGCCTCGGGCGTCGTGGGGCCGGTCACTGGTGCCATGGTCGTGCGTGTGAACCCCGAGGTCGGCATCGGTGTTCACGCTCACCGCGTTCGTGATCGTCGTCCTCGGCGGCATGGGCAGCGTGTCGGGCGCATTCTTCGGCGGGCTCATCATCGGCGTGGTGACCGCGGTCGGTCAGGTGTTCCTGCCCGGCACGTACGGGTTGATCCCGCAGTACCTGGTCTTCATCCTCTTGCTGTTCTTCCGCCCCGGAGGCTTGTTCTCCGGACGGATTTGAAGAACGTGGGCGGCGCGGTCACGCCCGTGGATCGGCCTCGCGATCGTGGTGACGGCGATCGCCGCCAGCGGCTTCGTCGTCGACCGCTTGCGGGGGTCGCAGCAGGACCTCCTCATCACCGTGATGCTCCACGCCTACTGGGCGATGGCATGGAACATCCTCGGTGGTCTCGCCGGCCAGCTCTCGTTCGGCCACGCCGCCTTCATCGGCGCCGGCGCGTACACGTCGTCGATCCTCTACGTGCACTTCGGCGTGAACCCGTGGATCGGCATGTTCGGGGGCGCCCTGGTGGCCGCCGTCGCTCGGCCCTCTTCGTCGGCTACCTGAGCTTCCGCTACGGACTGCGCGACTGTACTTTCTCGCTGACCACGCTCGCGTTCGGGGAGATCGCGTATCTGCTGCTCGCGAACACCGGCTACCACAGCGTCTTCGGCGGCCAGGGCGGCGTGCGGTTCCCGGTCGTCGATCCGTCGCCGGCGATCTTTCAGTTCAGCCGGAAGGTCGGCTACTACTACGTGATCGCGGTGCTGCTCGCGATCGCGGTCGGCCTCACGTGGTGGATCCGGCGCAGCAGAGCTCGGCTACTATCTCATCGCCATCCGTGAGAACGAGCGCGCGGCGCAGGCGATCGGCATTCCGATCACCCGCTACAAGCTGATCGCGACCGTGATCAGCGCGTGCCTTCGCCGCGTTCGGCGGGACATTCTATGCGCAAGTACTACCTGTTCATCGATCCTGCCGTCGATCGTGCAGGGGAGTCTCTCGATTGCCGTGCTCTTGCCGGCGATCGTCGGCGGCATGGACCACGCTGCTGGGGCCTCTCGTGGGCAGCATCGTCCTGATTCCGATCGCGGAGCAGATCCGCACGTCGTTGAGCGGCGGCATCGCGGGCGGGCATCTCGTCGCTCTACGGCCTCGTGATCATCCTCGTGATGCTGTTCGTGCCCCAGGGGATCGTGGGATGGCTCGTCGAGCGCGGATGGTTCAGTCGGCGGCGCCAGGCCGCCGCGCCGGAGGCACCTTCGCCCCGCGCGACGGCCTCGGTGTAACGCGCGATGCCGCTCCTCTCCGTCGACAACGTCTCCAAGATGTTCGGCGGGCTGGTCGCGATCCGGAACCTGTCGTTCGAGGTGGAGCGGGGCGAGATCGTGGGGAGTGATCGGACCGAACGGCGCCGGCAAGACGACGACGTTCGAGGTGATCAGCGGGTTCCAGCCGGCCACCGAGGGGCGCGCGTGGTGTTCAAGGACGTCGATCTGGGCGGCCGTCGACCCTATGAGACCGCGCGGCTCGGGCTCGGTCGCACGTTCCAGATCACGCAGCCGTTTCCGCGGTTCACCGTGCTCGAGAACGTGATGGTCGCCGCGTTCATGAACAACCGGGCGCGCAGCGTCGCCGAGGCGACGGCGCGCCGCGTTCTCTCGCGTGTGGGCATGGCCGCGAAGGCCGACTTCCTCGCGAAGAACCTGACGCTCGCGGACAACAAGCGCCTCGAGATCGGGCGCGCGCTCGCGACGGAGCCGGACTTGATCCTGCTCGACGAGGTGATGGCCGGGCTCACCCCCGTCGAAGCAGACGACGCCATCGCGCTCCTGCTGAGCCTGAACCGTGACGACGGGCTGACGTTCCTCGTCATCGAGCACGTGATGCCGATCATCATGTCGATCTCGCGGCGCATCGTCGTGCTGCACCACGGCGAGAAGATCGCGGAAGGCACGCCGGATCAGGTCTCGCGCGATCCCAGGGTCATCGAGGCGTATCTCGGCGAGGAGAGCGTTCTTGGCTGAGTCGGCGATGCTCGAGGTCGCCGACCTCCACGTCCAGTACGGGCAGCTCAAGGTGCTGCACGGCGTCTCGCTCTCGGTGGCGCGCGGCCAGATCGTCTCGGTCGTCGGCGCGAACGCCGCCGGGAAGAGTACGCTGGTGAACGCGATCTCGGGCCTGGTGGCTCCGACGGAGGGACGTGTGATCCTGAGCGGCGCCGACATCACGCGACTGCCCGCGTACACGCGCGTGGGGATGGGGCTCGTGCAGGTGCCCGAAGGACGCAAGCTGTTTCCGCTGATGACCGTCGAAGAGAACCTGCTCGTCGCCGCGGTCTGCCGGCGCGCGAAGCCGGAACGCCCGGACACCATCAGGCGTGTGTTCCGGATGTTCCCGCGCCTCGAGGAGCGCCGTCAGCGAGATGGCGGGGACGCTGTCAGGCGGCGAGCAGCAGATGCTCGCGATCGGCCGCGGGCTCATGTCGAAGCCGGAGGTCTTGATCCTCGATGAGCCGTCGATCGGTCTCGCGCCGATCCTCGTCGCGGAGATCCTGAAGACCGTGCGCGCGCTCAACCAGAGCGCCGGCCTCACGATCCTGCTCATCGAGCAGAACGTGCGCCACTCGCTGCGCGATCTCGGACTTCGGCTACGTGATCGGGAGAACGGCCGCATCGTGCTGGCGGACACCGGTGAGCGGCTGCTCACGAACGAGCACACAAGAGGGCGTATCTGGGGCGCGGACATGGCCCCCAACCCCCGAACGGGAGCCTACGAGATGAACGGACCGATCCCCGGGATGGACACGTTGGCGTCAGCGCGGCTGCGCTTTCCCGCGATGGAGCGCTGGACCTACTTGGATGTGGCCGGGCGCTGCCCTCTGTCGCGCACGACGCGCGCCGCGCTCGACGCGCACCTGGACGAGCGCATGGTGAATGGCGCGAACAAGGAGAAATTCTTCGACCTCATCGAGCGCACGCGCGCGCGCTTCGCGAGCCTCATTGGCGCGGAGGCCGACGAGATCGCGTACGCCAAGAACGTCTCCGACGGGCTCAACATGATCGCGACCGCCTTTCACTGGCGGCGCGGCGACAACGTGATCCTCTGTCCGGAGCTCGAGCACCCGAACAACATCTATCCCTGGCTCAACATGCGGCGCTACGGATTGGAAGTGCGCACCGTGGATCCGCGCGAGGGACACATACCGGTGGACGAGATCGGGGCGAGAATGGATACGCGGCACCCGCGTCGTGACGGTATCGACCGTGACGTTCGCGCCGGGCTTTCGCACCGACCTCGCCGAGCTCGGGCGCCTTTGCCGCGAGCGCGACGTCCTGCTGCTCGTGGACGCCGCGCAGTCCGCGGGCGTGCTGCACACCGACGTGCAGCGCACCGGGATAGACGCGCTCGCGGTGTCCACGCAGAAGGGATTGCTGGGCCTCTACGGCATGGGTTTCCTGTATTGTCGCCGCGCATGGGCCGAGCGCCTCGAGCCGGCGTACCTTGCGCGCTTCGGCGTGGACGTGGGCGACGCCCACGAGGCGACGATGGGCGGGCTCGAATACAAGCTGGCGCCCGCGCCCGCCGCTTCGACCTCGGCAACTACAATTTCGCGGCGGCCGCGGCGGCGGACGCGCTCGATGGCGGAGATTGCGGCCCTGGGCACCGAGAACATCGAGCGCCACGCGGTGGGCTTGCGCACGCGCTCGCGCGGGGCATGCTCACGCTCGGCCTGCCCGTCGCGGGCGGCGAGCCCGGACCGCACCTCGCGCATATCGTGGCGGTCGGCACGATGAGCGCCGATCACTACGGCACCGGAGACGAGCGTTTGAGCGGACTGTATGATCACCTCACCGCGCACGGGGTGAAGCTCTCCATCAGGCGCGGAACGCTGCGGTTCTCGTTCCATCTGTACAACAACATGGACGACGTGGAGCGCGTGCTGGCGCTCACGAGGGAATTTCTGCGGAAGGCGTAAACAGATAGCATCCGAGGAAGCATCAAAGCACGGGAGCGTTCGATGGTGACAGTCAGCGTACCGGCTACGGCGTCGCTGCGGTTCGGACGCTGGCCAGGGCCTTCGCGAGCTCCGGATCCGTCGCCAAATCGTGCATCGTGCGCGCAAGCGCGGCGTCCATGGTCTCACGCCTGGCGTCCTCAGAAGCCTTGTCGATTTCTCGTCGCTTGATTCCGACGTATCGCCTGGTCAGCAGGATCTCGCCGCTCCGCCCGTCTACAATGTTCAGTGCAATCACCACTCGCCCGACGTAGCGTGTGCTCGCGTAGCCCGCTACCTCATCGAGCCGGAAATCCTCGACCGTCGCTGCCAGGACCACATCCCGCTCGTTGGAGACCACCGAGTGGCCGTTCTTGCTCAACTCCAGGACGAGCGCCTCGCGCACGAGGTCGGCCACAGGGCGGCTCGTCACGATGTCGCCCGTATTCTTCGGCTTGACCCCGATGCGCGTCGTATCCATGCGCCGGTCTGTCGACAGGCCTGACCTCGACTCGCCGGGGCGGCGCCGAGGCCAGCACTGTCCGGTTCACACGGGCCTCGGGATAGTGAACGTCGAGCCCAGCGGTTCCGCACCCGCTGATGGTCGGCAGGAGCAAGCTCAGCAAGACACTCGATATTCGCGCGGGCCGCCCTGTCACCGACCGGCGCTCCTCGCATACAGAAGCTCGTTGGCGAGCCGCTGGCCCGCCCGCTCGAGTACGCCAATCATTGTTTCCCTGGCAAAGTCTCGATTGCGCACGAACGAGGCCAGCGGAGCCGACTCGGGATGGGTCACGTCCTCACTCCCATCCCACACGACGACGCCGGTCCTGCCCATCACCATGAGGGCCTGAACGTCCGCGAAGCCCGACACCAGATCCGGGTCACCCTCCCGCACCCGGATGACGCCCCACGCCGGCACCGTCACGCGCACGAGTGCCCCATCGTCGCGCGGGCGGTCCTCCCCGCTGGGCTCTCGCTCGAGGATGCGGATCTCTTTGAACCCTCCGCTCCCTTCGAGCGTCCGCGCCATGGCCCGGGCGATGGTGGACCCCGGCGAGACTCCATCGACATTGCGGGCCGCGGTCGCGGCCTGATCCGCATCGCGCACCTTGTTTATGGCTCGATGGACGAGCTTCGCGACCGGGCGCAATGCCCCACCGTACGGATGCCACTTCAGGATCTCATCGAACGTGCGTCCGGGTTCGACACGATCCTCCGCCACGGCGAAGGCGCTCTCACCCGAGACAATGATTGCGACGCGGTGAACGTCGTCGAACGGCCGAGCTACTGGTGCCGGAGGCGGAGCCGAGGAGGCGCATCCCCAACAAAGCAGCATCGCCACACCAAGCCCGATCGCACGGTCCATACCCCATAGCAGGTAGAGTGCCAATCCCTTTACGAACCGATTCGGCAGAGATCGCGCTACCGCGGATCCGCGCGCGGCGAAGCATGCGTAGAATTTACGGGGTAGAACTCACCGGTTCGGTATCATGACTCGGCCTCGACTGCGCGTGCGATGATCGCGATCGCGCACTCGATGACGGCAAGACCGTGGAGGCTACCCATGACAAGAACCGTATCGGCGATTCGACCGGGCCTCGGGCTCTCGCTCGCGGCGCTGTTCGTCTCCGCGCTCGCCATGGGGCCCCGTGCCTGCGGGCGCCCAGACCGTCCGGGAGGTGTTCGAGAAGGTGTCGCCGTCGGTGGCGGTGATCCGGGCCCGCGGCCGGGACGTGACGGCCTCGGGCCAGACGCGCTTTGCCGAGACCGGCTCCGGCGTCCTCATCTCGGCGGACGGCAAGGTGATGACGGCGGCGCACGTGGTGCACGCCATGGACGAGATCTCGGTGGAGTTCATCGGGGGCGACACGGTGACGGCGCGCGTGGTGGCCTCCGAGCCGGCAGCCGATCTGTCCTTGCTGCAGCTCGACCGGGTGCCGCCGGGCGCGAAGGTGGCCGCGATGGCCGACTCCAGCACGGTGCACGTCGGCGACCAGGTCATCATCGTGGGGGCGCCGTACGGCCTGAGCTACTCGCTGAGCGTGGGGTATATCAGCGCGCGCTGGCCGCCCAATACGGTCTACAAGACCATGCCGCTCGCCGAGTTCTTCCAGACCGACGCCACGATCAATACCGGCAACTCCGGCGGCCCCATGTTCAACATGAAGGGCGAGGTCATCGGAATCGTCAGCCACAATATCTCCAAGGGCGGGGGCAGCGAGGGGCTGGGCTTCGTGGTCACGCTGAACACGGCCAAGCAGCTCCTGCTCGAGAAGCGGTCGTTCTGGTCCGGGCTCGAGGGGATCGCGCTCAGCGACAGTCTGGCCGACCTGCTGAACCTGCCGCCCCGGGCGAACGGCTACCTCGTCAAGACGGTCGCGAAGGGCTCGCCGGCGGACGAGATCGGGCTGCGGGGAGCACGCAGATCGTGAGCATCAGCGGGCAGGAGGTGCCGCTCGGCGGCGACATCATCCTGTCGGTCGATGGCATTCCGGCGGCCGCCGTCAATGCGGGCAAGATCCGGGACACGATGAACAAGCTGCCTGCCGGCGCGCCGTACAAGGTGAGCATCCTCCGCGCGGGCCAGGTGCTCGAGCTGACCGGCAAGGTGCCGTGACGCGTTCTCGGCGGAGAACGACACAGCGCGGTGCCAGGAGCGCGGGCAGCGGGCCGGGAAGATCCCCAACGCGCTCGTCCTCGGCTTCCAGCTCGCGCTGACCCTGTGAGGCGGGCAGCGCCCGAGCCTCACCTGCCGGAGACCGCTCTGACCGCGGCGCCGCGCTCCGTCGGCAGTCGGACCCGGAAGATGGCGCCCCCGCGGGGTCGTTCTCGCCCCAGATGCGACCCTGGTGCGCCTGCACGATCGAGCGGCTGATGGCGAGCCCCATGCCGAGCCCCTCACTGCTTGGTAGTGAAGAAGGGCTCGAAGACCCGATCGAGATCAGCCTCGGAGATGCCTTTGCCGGAATCGTGGACGCTCAGATCCGCGTAGGTGTCCCCGGCGGCGGTCCACACGGTGACCTTGCGGCTCGGCGGGCGGTCCCGTCGCGGCGGCCGTGATGGCGTTGACGAGCAGGTTCAGGATGACTTGCTGGATCTGAACGCCATCCCCGTACACGACCGGTAGCGCCGGGGCCGGGACCGCCTCGATCGACACCCGGTGGAGGAGGGCGTCGTTCGAGATCAGGGCCAGCACGTTCTGCACGAGATCGTTCAGGTTCAGCGGCAAGAGCTCGGCCGGGCCGCCCTTCTTGAGCAGCGGGCGCATCCGCCGGATCACCTCGCCCGCCCGGCGGTCATTCGTTCACGATGTCCTCGAGGCACTCGCGCAGCTCGTCGAGGTCGGCGGGTGTGGCGGCGAGGAAGCGGTGGGCGGCCTGCGCATTGGTCAGGATGGCGGTCAGCGGCTGATTCAGCTCGTGGGCGAGGGACGAGGCCAGCTCCCCCAGGGCGGCGACGCGGTCCATGTGCGCGATCTCGTCCAGGTGGCGCCGCGCTTCGGCCTCGGCCCGCTTCCGGGCGCTGATGTCGAAGTGCATGATGGCCGCGCCTCCTCCGGGCCGACGAGATGCTGCACGCGCATCTCGAACCAGCGATCCTCACCGCCCCGCCAGGCATAGTCGACCACGCCCTCGTCGCGGCGCCCGTGCAGGACGGACTCGACCAGGTCGAGCGCCTTCTGCGCGCTCTCATCGGAGGTCGCGATGCCGCGTCGGCACGCGTCCAGATAGTTCGCGCCCACGGACACCGCCGCCAGGGGTCGGGCGTCGTCCGCGCGCGCGGAGACGGCCCACGCGTCGTTGACCTGCACGATCACGCCGCTCACGTCGACGATGGCCGCTTCACCCGGCAGCGTGGCGAGCACCGACGCGGTGAGGGCCTCGCTGACTTCGAGCGCGGTCGCCTCCTGCCTGCGCATCAAGGCATTGGCAAACAGCTCCGCCAGCGTCTGGAGCCGCTGCACGAGCTCGGCCGGCCACGACCGCTCCGCGCGGAGGCTCGAGAACGCCAAGGTCCCGAGCGTGCGGTCGCCGATCCGCAGCGGCAATGCCAGGAAGGACTTGACCCCGAGCTTCTCGAAAACGTGACGTTCGCCTCGGGCCTCCGGCGGCAGCTCGTCGAGACTGGCGAAGCTCGCGGGCTGAGTTCGCTCGGCTGAGCGGCCGGAGGATCTGGAACGCGCTCATGGGGATGGTCGCGGGAGCCGGATTCGCGCCCTCCGCGGTCCAGGAATGGGTCGCGGACAGGACTTGCCCGTCGGCCGAAGGTTGCCAGAGGGTGCCCCGGTCCGCGCCGATGAAGAGCACGATGCGGCGCAGGCAGTCGCGGATATGCTCGTCCACGCGGCCGGTGGGCAACCCGGCGAACGTGGCGGAGATGCTGGCCACGAGCGTCTCGAAGTCGAGGCGCTCGGCGAGCCCGGCCTGGGCCCGGCGCCGGCGCTGCCGCTCGATCAGGAGGCCGACGATGAGGCTGGCCTGGGCGGCGACCACGATGAGCGTCACGGCGATATGCCATCGGTACTGCTCCCAGAGCGAAGGCTGACGGTAGAGCACCCGGCTGCCGGGCGGCAAGCGCCGCTCGTCGAGATTCCACCGGCGGAGCTGGCGCCAGTCGAAGAGCGGCACGTTCGAGGCGGCGCTGCGCAAGGACGCGCCGGGCATCGGCTCGCCTCGGAGCGTGCGCAGCGCCAGCGCGCCCGCCTCCCGCCCCACCGCCTCGAAGTCGATCATGGACCCGCCGACCGATGCCCAGGCCCATCACGGTGCCGAACAGGGCGAACAGGGGGCGGTTCGCGGTAGTCGAAAGTGAGCCGATGACTTCGACGCCGTAGAACCGGCGACCCGCCCCATCGACCCGGATGCTCGATGTGAGCACGATCGTCTGCTGCGGGAGCACGGAGAGCCGCGCCAGCATCTCGTCGATGGGGAGACCGGTCAGGTCGATGAGGCGGAGCCGGTCGCCGAATACCTGAACCGCCTGACGTCCGAGCTCGTTGAAGCTCTGGTCCTCGACCGAGGCGCCGCCGATCAGGGCCACGTGACGCGTGTCCGGCAGGAGTGCCAGGGCGGCGCGCAGGGTACCCTCCATGTCGTACGTGACGGTGACGACGGTCATCTCCGGAGGCGCCGGGAAGCCGCCGAGGGTGCGCTCGTCCACCGCGCAGACGATGATCGGCGTGCCCGGCCAGAGGTCATCGCGCGCCCCGAGCAGGAAGCCCAGCGGCTCGTTTCCCGCGACGACGATCGCGTCGAAGGGCCGGCCGGCATACTTGAACCGGTAGAGCGCGCGCAGGTGGTGCTCGTAGTCGGTTCCCTTGAATCGCGCGACATCCACGTGCTCGGTCTCGATGGCGACCCGGGTCGACCAGACCGAGACGAGCTCCGAGCGAATGCCCGCCGCGACCGCCGAGGCCGCCGGCAGGCCGGGCTGGCCCGTCAGCAGGATGAGGACCGATTTCTGGTCCCCGCTGTCTGGTCAGGTGGGGCGCCAGATGCATCCGGTGCCCCGAACGAGACGGCACACGCCGCGAGGAGGATCAGGGCGAGGGCAGGGAGCGCGAGATCACCGCGGGGCGATCACTCCGGGCGTTCCGGACGAGGCGTGAGCGTCGTCGAATGGATGACAAACACGCGCGCATTATAGCAATCCCGATGACGGTCGGGGCCGGCCGGGCTCTCTCGGCCTCCCGTGTAGGACCAAGGTCCCATGGCGCCTGGCAAGCACCGTCTGAGAATCTGGCGCTCGGCCATGGCGACGATGTGGCAGCTGCTCGGGTGAGGGCTGCGCCCAGGTGCCCAGGCGCGCGGGCTCGCGTATGCCATATTGTCCGGGAGCACGCGGCGAGGCGCCTTGCGCTCGAACGGTTCTAACCCACACCCATCACCACTGGAGGTAGCGTCGTGTTCAAAGGACGAGCGTTGACTTCACTGGCCATCCTCGGACTCCTCACGCTGTCGCTCACGGGCTGTGGCGGGAAGCTCAGGATGACGGGCAAGAAGATGTGCGAGTCGGAGGGGCACCTACAACGTGCAGATGAAGCACTGCACGTATTCCAATCAGCCGCGGTCGGCCAAGGAGAGCTGCCAGGCCAAGGGCGGCTACTACGACGAGGCCGCCGACGTCTGCGAGATCGGGCTGGACTGAGAGGCGCCCTGGGACGCCGGCGGCCTCTTCGCCTATGGGCGCGGGGGCAGCCGGCGGCGCCGTCGCGCTGCCCGCCAGACCGCATTCAATGGGAGGCTGCACATGTCAATTCTCCGGATGAGCCCACGCCCACGGCGATGCCCGCGGGGCGCAAGCGCATGACCAGAGGCGTTGTCCGCGGGCTCGCCCTAGTGTGCGCGTTCACCGTGACATCGATGAGCGTGCCGCTCGGGGCGGCCGCTCAGCCCGGGCAGGCCCCGCCGCCGGCCCAGCAGGTGACGCCCGATCCGTGGCCGCGGACGATCACGGTGAGCGGCGTGAAGTACTCCCTGTACCAGCCCCAGCTCGACAAGTGGGACGGATACGACCTCGAGGCGCACGCCGCCGTCTCGGTCGTGGCCGCGGGGGCGAAGGCGCCGATCTTCGGCGTGATCGAGATCACGGCGAAGACGACGGTCGCCCGGGCGTCGCGCACCGTCCAGTTCACCAGTATCACGGTGCAGAAGGCCACGTTCCCGTCGGCCCCGCAGCAGGCCGCGCAGTACCAGCAGGGCTTCCAGACGATGGCCACGAGCGGCCGCTCGACCATGTCGCTCGACCGGCTCGAGGCCATGCTCGCGATCCAGGGCGCCGAGAAGAAGGCGCGGATGGTCCCGGTCAAGAACGATCCACCCAAGATCGTCTTCTCCAAGACCGCGGCCGTCCTCGTGCCCATCGACGGCGAGCCGGTCTGGCGTCCCGTGCCGGGCACCGGGCTCGAGCGCGTCCTCAATACCCGCCCGCTCGTGCTGCGGGACACCGCGTCGGGCAGGCTCTACCTCCATCTGCTGGATGGGTTCCTCGAGGCGCCGGCGCTCGCGGGACCGTGGACGCTGGCGAAGAGCGTGCCTCCGGACGTCAGCGCGACCGCCGCGAAGCTCGCGAAGGAAGGCGTCGTCGATCTCATGGCGGGCCCGAGCGACGACAAGGACCCGAAGAAGAAGCCATCCCTGAAGAACGGGGTCCCCGCCACGGTCGTCGCGACGACTCCCACCGAGCTCATCGTGACGGACGGGGCGCCGGACTGGGTGCCGATCGAGAATAGCTCGCTCGTCTACGTGAAGAACACGACGGGGAACGTGTTCCTGTACATGAACGATCAGAAGACGTACATCCTCGTCGCGGGGCGCTGGTTCCGGGGCGCATACCTCACCGGCCCCTGGGAATACGTCGCGGGGCGGACCTGCCACCGGACTTCGCCGCGATGGCCGACGACAGCCCGAAGGAGAACGTGAAGGCGTCGGTGCCCGGGACGCCGCAGGCGCAGGAAGCCGTCATCGCCAACGAGATCCCGCAGATGGCAACGATCGACCGCACAAAGGCGCAGTTCACGCCGCAGGTCAACGGCGCCCCCGAGCTGGAGCCCATTGTCGACACGCCGCTCAGCTATGTCGTCAACTCGCCATCGCCGATCGTCATGGTGTCGCCGAGCCGAGTGGTACGCGGTCCAGAACGGGGTCTGGTTCCTCGCGTCCTCGGCGCTCGGGCCGTGGGCCGTCGCCACGGCGGTGCCGCCGGTCATCTACTCGATCCCGCCGAGCTCGCCGCTGCACTACGTCACCTATGTGCAGGTCTACGACGTCACGCCGCAGTACGTGGTGGTCGGCTATACGCCGGGCTATTTCGGCACCGTCGTCAGTGCGGGCGGCGTCGTGGTGTACGGGACGGGCTATGCCTATGCGCCCTATATCGGCGCGACCGTCTGGTATCCTCCGCCGGTCACCTACGGGTACGGGGCGGCCGTCGCCTGGACGCCCTGGACGGGCTGGGCCGTCGGTTTCGGCTTCGGCCTCGCATTCGGTGCCGCAGCCGTCGGGGCATCGCACTACTGGGGCTATTGCCCGGCGCCCTACTGGGGCGCGCATGCCCTATGCCCACTATGGCGGGGCGGTCTATGGCCCGTATGGCGGCGCGGCGGCGTGGGGGCCACACGGCTGGGCGGCGACGTCGGGCAACGTGTACCAGCGCTGGGGATCGACGGGCGCGGTCACCCGCACCTCGGGCGGATACAACGCGTGGACGGGGAATGCGTGGAGCAGCCAGGTCGGCCACTCCTATAACTCCGTGACGGGCCGTGTCTCCGCCGGCCAGCGGGCCGTCGGTCCAGAACGTCTACACGGGCAACTACGCGTACTGGTCAGCGCGGGGCCACGTACAACCCCTCGACGGGCGTCTCGGCCAGGGGCGGCTCGGTGACGTATGGCAATCGGTATACGGGCCAGCAGAACACCGTCAGCGGAGGGCGGGTGACCGGGCCTGGCGGCCAGTCCGCGCGCGGTGGCAAGTCGGGCGACAACTACTACGCGAGCCGGGACGGCAATGTCTACAAGAACACCGGCAACGGCTGGCAACACTACGACAGTGGCGGCTGGAACAATGTGCAGGCGCCGAGCCAGAATTTTCAGGCGCGAGCAGCAAGCCCGGCAGGCGGGAGATCAGCGCTCGGCAGGGGCGTCCTGGGGCTCGAGGAGCTGGGGCGGCGGCTTCAATCAGGCAGCGGTGGCGGTTCGGGCGGCTCCAACCAGAGCAGCGTCGGGGGCTGGGACCGAGGCGGTGGCTACGGCGGTGGCGGACGAAGCTGGGGCGGCGGCGGCTTTGGGGGCTTCCGGCGGTGAGCAGTTAGCCGCCGCCCGCCCCGGCGGCCGGTCGCGGTGACGATCCGATGCCTTGCTCGTCGGGCTCGCTCGCGCGCTCCTGATCCTCGGCGTCCGGGAACGTCCGCTTCACGGCCTTTGCGAGGAGAGCCAGCTCGCGACTGATAGCGGCCTTGCGCTCGTCCGGCACGACCCGCTGGAGATCCTCGAACATGGCTCGCAGGCGCCGCATCACCTGGAACTGCTCGACTCCGAAATGCCGGATCTCGTCGACGGCGAGGCTGACATAGTCCTCCCAGCTCGGCCTGTCGACCGTGAGGCGCACGCGGCCATCGGCATCGCGATGGTGGCCGACGTCGAGCCGCCGGGAGCCGAGCTGCGCCAGCAGGTCGTGGAGCTGGTCGATGGCCATGACCGCCGAGGTCGGATCATTGATCGCCGGCGAGAGCGCCTTGACGGCGACATCGACCAGGATGCGGAACGCAAAGGCCGCGTCCTGGTCCATCGTCCGCTCGCGCTGCAGGACCACCGAACGAAGCAGGCGCCGGTCGCTCATGGCGGCGGTGGGCTCGAAGAGCTGGAAGAGCGGGGCGCCACTGCGGACGAAATCGCCCGGCGCCGGCACGAGCATCACGAGCGCGTCGGCGCGGCGGGCTTCGGCGATCAGGCCGGCCGCGTCGAACGCCACGAGCGTGCCGGGCGGACCGGGGTTGCGCAGGGTCCGGGTCGGCTCGGCCGCCGCAGCCGCGGCGCCAGGCGAAGGTCCGCGGAACGGCTCCGGATAGATCCGGTCGAGCGCCTGGCGACCCAGCCGGCCGACGCGAGCGGCGACGATCACGGGCCGCAGGGCGATCCGGAGATGACTGATGAGGACCACGTAGGCGACCAGGCTCACCACCACCAGGATCGACGCGAGGACCAGCCCGAGCTGGGGGACGAACGTCTTCGTGGCGCGGCCGAGGATGACCAGCGAGTAGACGAACGTGGCGACGAAGAGGCCGAGCGAGGTCCGGTACAGGGGGTCGCTGAGGCTCACCCGGAGCGCCCGGGGTGTGAGCTGGGTGCTCGCGAACTGGAACACGACCAGGAGCACGGCGAAGGCCGTGCCGAGGAAGGTCAGCGTGGCGGCGACGATGGCGGAGATCAGCGCGGTGGCCGCGCCGGCGTCGTAGTCGAAGAGAAACCATCCCTCCCAGCGATCGATCCGCCAGACGATCATCCCCAGAAGCAGCCCGCCGAGGCCGAAGGCACACGGGATGGGCCACAGCGAGGCGCGGAGATGCTCGCGCAGACGGAACCGCGCGTGCCAGCTCACGATGGCGGAATCACCTGGGGTCAGCCACTCGGCGTCGGGGCTGCCGGCGGCACCGCGCGCATCGGCGCGATGAAGCCCGTCTCGATCAGGTATGCGTACAGGTGGCCGAGGGGCGCGGCCGGACGGAACTGGTCGGCCGTCACCCACGGGCCCGTCGCCTCCAGCTCCCAGCTTCCCTGCCGGCAAGGCCTGCAGGCGCGGCTCGAGATCAGCCCGCGACATCGGGTACGCATAGATCCGAACGTTCTGGGCAAACAGACGGGCGATGCCCTCCAGGATCCGACCCTCGAGGTGGCGGTAGTGCGCGGTGTGGAGGATGCGGGCGAGCGCCATCAGGCCGACCGCGAAGCGGACAGGGGCGGCGGTGAAGCGGTTGACGAAGGCCGTTATGCTGTAGAGCTCCCGCGCCGCGCCACGAGGACCCCATGCCCCGCGGTCAGGAGCGCCTCGACGCGCGCCAGGATCAGGGACGGCTCGAGCGGCGCGGCGCTCTCCGCGAGCGGGTCAGCCGCCAGCGAGAAGAGCCCTACCGGTTCTCCTTCGAGGTTCGGCACCTCGGCGCGCAGCGCCTCGAGCGCCGTGCCGAGCATCTGGGCGTCGAAGGCATCGACGCGCTCGAAGGTGTCGGGAGCCACGACGACGGGACGCCGGTGCAGCACCTCGGTCGGCGGCAGCCAGTCACCGCCGACCGGGAAGATGACCGCCTCGGCCATCCCGAGACTGGGTCAGCGCCACCAACAAGAGCCGCCGGTCCCAGGCCGTGAACACGGGACCGTCCAGGTCCACGAGGTCGATCTCGATCCGGTCGGGCAGGCCGCCCTCGGCTCAGCGCGCGGAGCAGCGCCTCCCCGCTCTGGCGCTGATGGAAGGCCGCATAGACCAGGTTCACCCCGAGCAGCCCCAGCGCCTCGGCCTGCAGGGCGCTCGTGGGGTCCCGCATGTTGACGTGGAGCACGATCTCGTTCGGCTCGCCGTCCGGCCGATCCTGGAACCGGATCCCCATCCAGCCGTGACACTCGTTGGTGCCGGCGTAGTTGCGGGCCGAGACGGTGTCGGCGAAGGCAAAGAAGCGGCTGCGGGCGCCCCGGCTCTCGCGAAGCTGACCCTGGAGCTGCGTCCACTCGCGCTCGAGCATCGCCTCGAGCCGCTGCCGCGAGACGTAGCGCGTGCCCGCGCCGTAGAGGTCATCGCTGACTTCCTTGTCGTAGGCGGAGATCGTCTTGGCGACCGTGCCGGACGCGGCGCCGGCCGTGAGGAACCAGCGCGCCACCTCCTGGCCCGCACCGATCTCGGCGAACGATCCGAAGATCGCCGGGTCGAGATTGAGATTCAGGACCTTCTGGTGAGTACCGAGCGGCTCGAGGGCGTCCGCTGCGTTCGTCACAATGCGGTCATCTCGAACACGTGGTAGCCCCAGGGCGGCAGGTCGAGATAGAGGCCTCGTGACACCGAGGTCGCTGCCCTCGCGATCGTAGCTGGCGGGACCCGTCAGATCCTCGAGCCGCACCGCGCGGCCGGCGAGGTCGGGAAACGGGAGGCGGACATAACACTGGCTCTGGTTCCCGGCATAGTTGACGACGGCGATCAGCCGGCGGCCGTCCCGGCCTTCCCAGGACCAGGCGATGAAGCACTCCGACGTCCAGTTGCCGTCCCAGGCCGGCGCGCACTCGAGCAGGCGCCACTGCGCCATCGCGCACGGTCGGCTGCCGGAGCACCGCCAGGAGATTGTCGTAGAACTGCTGGAGCGCCTGATCGGCGCGCTCCAGCGGCGCGCGCACCAGGTGGGGCGAGATGCGCTTCCTCCGGCCCTCGAACTGGCCCTGATGGAAGAATCGCAGCCCCGGCGACAGAAACGTGATGACGGCCGCCGCCTCGTGCGGGCCGGGCGCGAAGCGTCGCCGCGGCCCGGGGCTCGTCGTGGTTTTCCAGGAACCGGGCGAGCTTGCTCTGGTAGTCGAGCCCGGCGTGAAGGTGCTCGCGCGCCGGCCGCGCGTGGCCCTCGCGCAGGCGGTCGTAGAGCCGCTTGTCGTAGGCGTAGTCGAACCCCTGCTGCAGCATCGTCCATTCCAGGTCCCAGTACACCTCGGCCATGAAGCAGAAGCCCGGAACCCGCTCCCGCACGCGCCGCGGTCGCCTGCGGCCAGAACAGCGGCGGCCGGCGTCCCCAGGTCCGCTCGAAGACGTCGGGCAGGACGAGCATGGCCATGTCGCAGCGCACGCCGTCACATTGCCCGGCGATCTTCAGCAGCTCGCCGATCATCGCCTCCTGCGTGGCCGGATTGCCGTAGTCGAGCTGCAGCGTATCCGGCCAGCCGGCGAAGTACGGGTCGCGGCCGTGAGCCAGGAGCCGGTCGCCCCTGTCCGCCTGACCCGGTGTAGTTCTGCGGCGCGCGCGCCAGGTCGATCTCGGTGCCGGGGACGTAGTACTCGGGGTGGTCCTCCACCCAGGGTGATCCAGGCCGGTGTGGTTGGGGACGAAGTCGAGCATCAGCAGCAGCCCGCGCGCCCGGAGGCGCTCGCGCAGACGGGCCAGCGCCGCGTCTCCGCCCAGGCCGGGATGCACCGTGTAGCCGGTGATCGCGAACCCGGAGCCGGCGATGTCCTCCTCGCTGCAGGTCCGGCAGCGTCTCCTCGAACTCCCGTCGCCACTCCGGGTTGGCGCGCGACACGCGCTGCGCCGGCCGGCCCGGTCCGCCAGACGCTCAGGAGCCAGACCCAGTCGAACCCCATCCCGGCCACGCGGTCCAGCTCGGCGTCGGGAATGTCATCGAGCGTGGCCGGCCGGCCCAGGCCGCGGGACAGGTCCGTCAGCCAGACGCGCGTGTTGATCTGATAGAGCGCGGGATGGCGAAGTGGCGACATCGTCGTGACTCCTCTCTGAAGCCCTTACAGCAGCATCCCCAGCAGTTTCTTGAGGATCTCCTCCGCCGGCACGACCGTGAGCGCCAGGGGAGCGAACGGGATCAGAGCGGGCACGGCGACCTGGATGATCGTGTCCCGCCCGAAGGGCACCGCGCCGATGCCCCGGACCACCTCGTAGCTGTTCGCCAGGTCGGCCAGGGACTGGATGTCGGCGCTCCCACCAGAGGCTCGTCGGGGGCGCGGCGCCCTCGATCCATTTCTCGTGGAACTCCGCGTGTAGCGCGCCGCCAGCGCGCCGTACTCGCGCCTGCCCTGCCGCTTCAGCGCGAGCAGCATGGGAGCGAACACGCACAGGGGTGCCCAGCACGAGGAGGAGCTGCAGGATGACGAAGGCGGCGATCACGTACCGGTACGCCTGGAGGGTCTCCCCCTGGAAGAGGATCCGGCCGGCAATCAGGGCCGACAGGACAATGGTTTGCGCCAGGATCACCGGCGCGAAGGCGATGGGCGCCGAAGCCAGGAACCCCAGGCCGCCCGCCCGGTCGGGATGGGTGGGCGTCAAGCGGAGGTCGAGGCGGGAGACGCGCCAGAGGAACAGGAAACCACACGAAGAGCCGGAAGTACCAGCGATAGATCAGGAACTGAAAGATGGGGATGCTGACGATGGATGTACCACCGGCCCGCGAGGGTCAAGTGACGGCCCGCGGGATCCACGATCGCGTACCAGGTCGAGGTGGTGAGGCTCGACGTCTCCGTCCAGACCATCCACCCGAAGCCGAACACGCCCACGGCGAGGATCAACTCCACGGCCAGGGAGTTCCGGAGGCGCATGGCCCGGTCGATCGCGGCCCGGAAACCGGGGAGCACCTCGGGGGTGACGATCCCGGCATCCACGAACTGCCGCACCACCGGCTGCATCCGCTGATGGATCACCACTTCGGCCAGGAGGAAGAGCGGAATGGCCGACCAGGAACCGGGCATGTGCGTCCAGGTCGTAGAGGAAGGGGACCGGGACGACGCGCCCGATGGCGACACCCTCGTACACGGTCAAGACCAGGAGCGGCAGCCAGGCCACCAGGGAGATGCCGATCACGCGGCGCACCACGAGGTCCAGCGCGGGTCCCGCCGCGTGCAGGCGGCGCCAGAGCTGGTAGAGGGACCGCCGAGGACGAGGGAGAAGTCCTCCTTCCGGTTCCGCGAGGGGTGCGCTGGAGCTCAGTGTGGGCATGTCAGCGCCCGCGGCTCGGAGCGGCGCTCGCGGTCTGGCCACCCGCGGCTGCTCCACTTCCACGATCCCGGCCACCTTGCCGAGCTCGAGGAACTGCTCGGCCGTGCTGGTCGCGAACAGATGCATGCCACGGGCGACGATCCCGGTCCATCCGGTCTGGTGGCTCGCGCCGAGGCCGGCTCCGTTGTCGCCGTGGAAGTACTCGTAGAACAGGAGGTAGTCGCGCCAGTGCGGGATCCTCCTGAAACTTCCGCGTTCCCCCATAGACCGGCCGCCGCCCATGCTCGTCCGCGCAGGAAGATGCTGGCCAGCCGGCGCGTGATCTCCTCGGCGACCTGGTACAGGTTCATCTGGCGGCCGGAGCCCGTCGGGACATTCGATCGGTGAAGTCGTCGCCGTAGTAGGTGTGGTACTGCAGCAGCGCGCGGATGATCAGCGCCGTTGACGGGCATCCAGATCGGCCCGCGCCAGTTGGAGTTGCCGCCGAACATGCCGGTGTCGGACTCCGCCGGCAGATACGAGACCCGGTACTCCTGGTCTCCCGCCTGGAACACGTAGGGATGCTCGGCGTGGTAGCGAGAGATGCGACCGGATGCCGTAGGGGCTCAGGAACTCCTTCTCGTCGAGCATCGTCGCCAGCACCCGGCGGAGCTTGGTCTCGTTCAAGATCGCGGCGAGCCGCCGGCCCGCATGACCGGGCTTGCTCGGATCGTGGATGAAGGCCGTCAGCTCCGGGCGGCGCGTCGAGGAACCTGCGGAAGCGTTGGCGCAACTCCGGGTACTTCGCTCACGAGCTGCCCTTCGAAGACGGTGACCGCGCACAGGGGAGCAGGCCCGACCATGGAGCGCACCTTCAGGCGCTCGGGCCCGGCCGTCCGGCAGCCGGAGCACGTCGTAGAAGAACCCGTCCTCCTCGTCCCACATCCCGACGTCCTCGCCGGCGTGGATCATCGACGAGGCGATCCACAGGAAATGCTCGACGAACTTGACGCACATGTCCGCAGATAGGCGGGTCGTTCGAGCGCCAGCTCCGTGGCGATCTCCAGCATGTTCTGGCAGAAGAGCGCCATCCAGGCGGTGCCGTCGGCCTGCTCCAGGTACCCGCCGGTCGGCAGCGGCGCGCTGCGGTCGAAGACCCCGATGTTGTCGAGCCCCAGGAAGCCGCCCTCGAAGACGTTGTTGCCGGAGCGGTCCTTGCGGTTCACCCACCAGGTGAAGTTCAGCATCAGCTTGTGGAAGGCGCGCTCGAGCCATTCGATGTCGCCCTGGCCGCGCCGGGCCTTCTCCAGGCGGTATGTGAAGATGGTGGACCAGGCGTGCACCGGCGGGTTGACGTCGCCGAAGTTCCACTCGTACGCGGGAAGCTGCCCGCTCGGGTGCAGGTAGTGCTCACCGAGCATCAGGTCCAGCTGCTGCTTGCCGAAGTCCTCGTCCACCAGCGTCAGCGCGAGGACGTGGAAGGCCAGGTCCCAGGCCGCATACCACGGGTATTCCCACTTGTCCGGCATCGACAGGATCTCGGCATTGTACATGTGGTGCCAGCGGTCGTTGCGCGGGGCCGCGCGCCGCTTCGGCTTGAACGGGATCGGCGCCGCGCTCTGTCGAGCCACTGGTCGACGTCGTAGTAGTAGAACTGCTTGGACCACAGCATCCCGGCCAGCGCCTGGCGCATCACGTTGGCCGCATCGGCATCGAGCGACGACCGGGATGACCGCGGCGTAGAACTCGTCCGCCTCCTGCCGGCGCGCCTGCATCACGGCGTCGAAGCCGCTGCCGAACGGCCTCGCCTCTGACCGATCAGCCGGCGCCACGTCGCGAGAGGCGCAGCCGGAGGGTCCGCGATTCCCCGGCCCCACCGTGAGCGGGATAGTGAGCCGACGCCTTCGTCCCCTGCTGCTCGGGATTCACCGCGTCCCGGTGGCCGTGGACGATGTAGTTGCCGATGCCGTCCTTGACGTAGGGTGTCCGGTTGGGCAGTACCGAAGAGGCGCTCGGTGTTGGTCTCGTTCTCGGTGAAGAGCAGCGCCGCGGCGCCTTCGCACGACGAAGAACCGCTCGCCGAGATCCGGATGCGAGGCCGCGATCACGCCGCCGCATCGCTGGCCTGCCGGAGCACCGGCCGGGATGCTGTCGCACCCCATGACCACAGGTTGCGGAACCAGACCGTCGGCAGCACGTGCAGCGGCGCCGGCTCCGGTCCGCGGTTGCAGACGGTGATCTGGATGAGGATGTCCTCCGGGCGACGCCTTGGCGTATTCGACGAACACGTCGAAGTAGCGATCCTGATCGAACACGCCCGTGTCGAGCAGCTCGTACTCGAACTCGTGCCGGCTCCGGCGCCGGTTGGTCTCGACGAGGTCGCCGTACGGATAGGCCGCCTGCGGGTACTTGTAGAGATACTTCATGTACGAGTGGGTCGGCGTCGAGTCGAGGTAGAAGTAGTACTCCTTGACGTCCTCGCCGTGGTTCCCCTCGCTGTTCGTCAGGCCGAACAGCCGCTCCTTGAGGATCGGGTCCTTCCCGTTCCACAGGGCCAGCGCGAAGCAGAGCAGCTGGCTGGTCGTCGGAGATCCCCGCGAGCCCGTCTTCGCCCCAGCGATAGGCGCGCGAGCGGGCCTGGTCGTGGCTGAAGTAGTCCCACGCGTCGCCGGACTCGCTGTAGTCCTCACGCACCGTGCCCCACTGCCGCTCCGAGAGATACGGGCCCCATTTCCGCCACGGCGCTTCCCTGGTGCGGGTCTCCTCGAGCCGACGACGCTCGATGTTCAAATTGTCGCCTCCTCCTTCTCCACTTCGGTGCACCTCGGCACCGTGGATCGACTCCCCGGAACCGCTGACCCCGTTCGCGCGCCTCCACGCTACCGTCGAGGACGTGCTCCCGCCCATCATCCCTGGCGGCGGCGCACTCGCGCTGGGGAAGGATCTCGCTTCCTGCCTTCCCGACCGCCGCGTACACGGCCACGGCCAGCGTGCTCTGGATCTGGAGCCGGAGGTCGAAGCCGCCCGTCCAGACGCGCATCTCGAACCGGAGCTGTCGCCAAACCCCGGGAGCAACGCAACCGGGCCAGTGGTCGGGAAGCACCTGCGGGTGCGCGCGCCACTCCGAGCAGGAGCTATAGCATCCTTTCCAGGGCAATGCCACAGGCCACGCCTACCGCCATGTACCTCTTCAGGCAGCACGAGCTCTCTTGACGCTGCCGGCGCCGTTGGCTAGCATGGCGATCAGTCGCCGTCCGTCGGGGAACGCTGAACGAAGACGGCGGCGAGTTGAGACGGCATCGTCCATGGCATCATGCCGGCGATGTCGAGCGCGCGGCATAAACAGGAGGAAGCACATGCGTAGTGACGCGTCGGTCACGTTGCCGTCATCCCGTGTCCGCCGATCTGGATGGCGGCTCGACGTCCCGATCTGCATGGCTGGCTTGCTGTGCCTTGCCGCCGCCGTCACGCTGGGCGCCTGTGCCAGTGGATCGCCGTCGCCGAGCGCGGCGTCCCCGTGCCGATCACGGACTTCGGGATGGTCGCCGGGCGATGGGAGGGCGCGGCCACGGGCTTGGCCAGCGCGCGCCAGGATGACGACTGGATCAAGCTCACCATCGGCAAGGACGGCGCGTACGACTTCGGGATCTACCAGAACAATCGGCGTCTTCGGGGGCAAGGGGCAGGCCACGATCGCGGACGGCAAGCTGCAGATGGAGGGCGAGCGGGGCCGGTCCACGTTGTCCTCTACGAGGGCGACGGCCGCCAGGTACCTGCGGGGTGAAGGCGTGTTGCGCGCCGGCGGAACCGTCCTCGACGGAGCTCAGGCCGGCGCGATAGGGTGGGCGTCGCGGTGGCGTTCTCAGCGTGCGCCTCATCGCCCTCCTCGCCGCTGCTCGCCGTGCTGATGTCGACCTCGCCGCCGCCGGCGCGCGCGCTCACGGTCCCACGCAGGAGGTAGCGAGCGGCGCGCTCCACTGCTACCGGTCGACTGCGGAGCGCCCGGTGGTCACCGTCGTCGGGGCTCGTTGCTCGGGCACCGCCTCCTCCTCGCCCACCCAGGCCTGGAGCAGGGGTGTAGGTGACCGCGAGCACCACCGGACCGATGAACAGCCCGATGATGCCGAACGCAAGCAGGCCCCCGAGCACGCCCGCGAAGATCGAGCAGGAGCGGCAGGTCGGCGCCTCTCTTGATGAGCAGCGGGCGCAGGAAGTTGTCCAGGCTCACCGTGACGAGCGCCCACACGACCATCACCGTTCCCCAGAGCGCGTTGTCCCTCCAGTAGAGCCAGATCACCGCCCCGAGCAGCACCGGCATCGGACCGATCTGCGCGACGCCGAGCACGAACATGACCGCCGTGAGCAGCACCGGGTACGGCACGCCGGTGACAGCCAGGCCGATGCCGCCGATGACCGACTGCACCAGCGCGGTGACCACGATGCCGAGCGCCACGGCGCGGATGGCCTGGGCGGACAGCACGGCGACCCGCTCGCCCGCCTCTCCGGCCAGCCGGCGGGCGAAGGCGAGCACTCCCGCGGCGGCCACCTCGCCCCGGGCGTACAGGATCGCCGAGATCGCCACCGCGAGCAGGATCTGAACGAGGAACGCGCCGATGCCCCCACCCGGCCGATGATCCAGAGCACGATGCCCATGAGATAGGGAGTGACGCGGGCGGCGAGGTCCTCCGGTCGCGCCGACGCGATCCTCTGCCACTCCCCGGCGATCTTCTCGCCTACCAGGGGCAGGCCCCGCACCCACGCGGGCGGTCCCGGCACCGAGAGCTCGGCGAGCGACCTCGACCAGACCACGATGGCCTCGCCGTGCTCGACCACGGTCACGACGGCCACGGCGACCGGCGCCACGACGATCATGAGCATCGTCACCGTCATGACGGCGACCGCGAGGCCGCGCTTGCCCCAGAGTCGCGCCTGGACCGCTCGTCAGCGCGGGCCAGGTGGCGACGACGATCATGGTGGCCCAGACGGTGGCGAGCAGAAAGGGCCGCAGCACCCAGAAGCTCGCCGCGATCAAGCCACCGATCGCCACCACGGCGAGGAGGATCCGCGTGAGATCCCAGGACGGCGGCGCCGAGGATCCCGTCTCCGCGCGTCATTCCTGCCATCCGCCCCCGAGCGCCTTGTACAGGCGGACGACGGCCAGCAGCTCGTCGCGCTGGTTGCGGACCAGCGCCAGCTCGGCGTCGAAGAGCTGGCGGTCGGAGTCCAGGACCTCCAGGTACGTCGTCACGCCACCCGTGTAGCGGATGTTGGCCAGTCGTGACCGCGTCGCGCGCGGCGATGGTGAATGCTTCCTGCTGGACCCGGGACTCGCGGCGCTTGGCGTACTCGACCAGCGCGTCCGAGACGTCGCGGAAGGCTCCGAGCACCACCTGCTGGTACTGGAGCATGGCCGCCTCGGCGCTGGCCCGGGCGGCGTCGACGCCCGCCGCGACGCGCCCCGAGTTGAAGATCGGCAGCGTGAACGAGGGGCCGATCGCGAACAGGCCCTGAGGCCCGAATGTCTGGCCGTTGATGGTGATGCCGCCGACCCCGGCCGCGCCCGTCAGGAACACGCGCGGGAAGAAGTCGGACTTCGCGACGCCGATTCGCGCCGTGGCCGCCGCCAGCGTTTGCTCGGCCTGACGCACGTCGGGGCGCCGCTCGAGGAGGCTCGACGGCACACCCGCGGGCACCCCGCGCGCATCGATCTGCGCGCCGAGCGGCTGGCCGCGCGGCACCGCCGCCGGGGGCGCCCGAGCAGGATGCTGATCACGTTCTCGGTCTGCTCGATCTGGCGCTGGGTGTCGGGGATCGTCTGCGCGGCGCCCGCGACCAGCGTCTCCGCCTGCCTCACGTCCATCAGGGCCGCCACCCCGCCTGCCTCGCGGCGCTGGACGAGCTGAAGCGACCCCTCGCGCAGGTCGAGCGTGCGGCGAGAGATCTCGAGCTCCTGGTCCAGCGAGCGAAGCTGGAAGTAGGCCGAGCCCACGTCGGAGACCAGGGTCGTGATCACGAAGGCGCGAGCGTCCTCGCTGGCGAGCAGCTCCGCGCGGGCCGCCTCCGTCGCGCGCCGGAAGCGGCCCCAGAGGTCGATCTCGAAGGACAGGTCGAGCCCGCCCGCCGGCGTGAAGAGCTCCGCTGTCTGGACGGGCGACGGCGGGAGCTGGCCCACGATGCGCGAGTACGGGGCGCCGCCGGAGGCCGCCAGCTCGGGGAACTGGAACGAGCGGGTAATCGTCACCTGCGCGCGCGCCTCGAGGATGCGGGCGGCGGCGATGCGCACGTCGTAGTTCGCGGCCAGCGCCGTCCGGATCAGCGACTGCAAGGTCTCGTCCGGGAAGAGCTGCCACCATCGGAGATCGCCCAGCGACTCCGCGGTAGCCGGTGCCAGGGCGGCGCGGAAGTCGGGCGGCGCGTCCACCGTCGGCCGCTGGTAGTCGGGTCCCACGGTGCAGCCGGCGAGCAGGAGCGCCGCCAGCGGCCACAGGGCCGAGCGTTTCACGGATGCCCCTGCTGAGGCAGCGTGGGCGCCACCGCAACCGGCGCCGGCGCGGGCGATTTCCGCCGGGAGAACCGCAGGCCTTGCACGAACGCGAAGTTGCCGGGAATGATGAACACGCCGAGGGCGGTGGCGACGAGCATGCCGCAGAACACCGCCGTGCCCATGACGTTCTGGGCGCCCGAGCCCGCGCCGCTGGCCAGCATCAGCGGCACCACGCCCAGGATGAAGGCGAAGGCCGTCATCAGGATGGGCCGGAAGCGCAGCCGCGCGGACTCGAGCGCGGCGTCCTGGACCGACATGCCCGCGTCCTGCTTGGCCTTGGCGAACTCGACGATCAGGATCGCGTTCTTGGCGGCCAGGCCGATGAGCATGATGTTGCCGATCTGGACGTAGACGTTGTTGTCGTAGCCCATGAGCCACACGCCGAAGAAGGCGCCGAGCGCGACCATCGGGGAGCCGAGCAGCACCGCCCACGGCAGCCGCCAGCTCTCGTACATCGCGGCGAGCAGGAGGAACACGAACACGATGGCGAGGATGAAGGTCGGCCCCGGGGGCGGCGCCACCTTCTCCTGGTACGACAGGCTCGAGTACGCGAAGCCCATCTCCTTCGGCATCGTCTTGGCGAACACGTCCTCGAGCGCCGCGAGGGCCTGCCCGGACGAGTAGCCGCGGCCCGGGCACCCCGCTGACCTCCACCGACCGGAACAGGTTGAAGCGGGTGGTGATCTCGGTGTTCGGCACCGACGTGATCGTCATGAGCGTCGAGAGCGGGATCATGGTCCCGCTGGTCCGGCTGCGGACGTACACGTCTCCGATGTCCGAGGGCTTGCTGGCGGTAGTCGGCCTCGGCCTGGACATAGACGCGGAAGAGGCGGCCGAACCGGTTGAAGTCGTTGACGTAGCTGCCGCCGAGCACCGTCGACATCGCCTGGAACACCTCGTTGATGGGCACGCCGAGCGAGCGCGCCTTCTCGCGGTCGAGCTCCACCTTGACCTGGGGATAGTTCGGGTCGAAGGACGTGAAGAGATTGCCCAGCTCGGGTCGCTGGCGCGCCTCCGCGAGGAACTTGCGCGTCTCGGCCCCGAGCTGCTCCACCGAGAGCGTGCCGCTGCGGTCCTGGAGCAGGAACTTGAACCCCGCCGACGCGCCGAACCCCGAGATGGTCGGGATGTTGAACGGGAAGATGATCGCCTCGGGGATCTTCGCGAACTTCTGCTGCAGGCCGGCCATGATCGCCTTGACGTGCTGGGCGGGGTCCTTGCGCTCCTCCCAGGGCTTGAGGCGAGCGAAGATGGTCCCGAAGTTCGGCTGGTAGGTGCCCGTGACGACGCCATAGCCGCCGATCGTCGTGAAGGCGTCGACACCGGGGATCTTGGCGACGATCTGCTCGACCTGGGTGAGCACGGCGCCCGTGCGCTCGAGGGACGCTCCGGGCGGGAGCTGGACGTTGACGCCGAGGAGCCCCTGGTCCTCGTCCGGGATGAACCCGGCCGGGAGCGCGCTGCCGAAGAGGCCGGCGCCGACGGCCACCGCGGCGACGAGCAGGACCGTCACCACGGCCCGGCGCACGAGCAGATGGGCGACCTTGACGTAGCCGTTGGTCGCCCGGTCGAACACCCAGTTGAACCCGCGGAAGAATGCCCCGAGCGGGCCGCGCGCCGGCCCGTGGGCGGGCTTGAGGAACATCGCGCACAGCGCCGGCGAGAGCGAGAGCGCGCTGAAGGCCGAGAGCAGCACCGAGATGGCGATGGTCAGGGCGAACTGCTGATACATCCGTCCCGTGAGGCCGCCGAGGAAGGCGACGGGGACGAAGACGGCGCACAGGATGAGGGCGATCCCTATGACCGGCGCCGACACCTCCTTCATGGCCTGGCTCGTCGCCTCCCGTGGGCCCAGGCCGTGCTCCATGTGATGCATGACGGCCTCGACCACGACGATGGCGTCGTCGACCACGATGCCGATGGCGAGCACGAGGCCGAACATCGACAGCGTGTTGACCGAGAACCCGAGCAGCGGGAAGAAGATGAAGGTGCCGATGATCGAGACGGGCACGGTGAGGAGCGGGATGATCGTCGCCCGCAGGCTCTGGAGGAAGATGAACACGACGAGCGTGACGAGGATGAGCGCCTCGACGAAGGTCTTGATGATCTCGTGGATCGAGGCCTCGACGGCCGGGGTCGTGTCGTAGACGATCTTGTAGTCCATGTCCGGCGGGAAGAGCGCCTTGGCCCGCGCCATGGTCTCGTAGATCTGGTGCGCCGCCTGGAGCTGGTTGGCGCCGGGGAGCAGGTAGATGGCCATCGTGCCGGCGGGCTTGCCGTCGAGCCGGCCGAACGAGTTGTAGTCCTGCGAGCCGAGCTCGGCGCGCCCCACGTCCCTGACGCGGACCTGGGTGGCGTTGTCGGTGCCGCGGATGATGATGTTCTCGAACTCCTGCGTCGTGATGAGCCGGCCCGGCGCGGCGACGGTATAGGTGAACTCCTGGTCCTTGGGCGAGGGGGCCGCGCCGATCCGGCCGCCCGGGGACTGGAGGTTCTGCTCCTTGATCGAGGAGATCACGTCGGCCGGCGTGAGCCCCAGCTTGGCCAGCTTGTCGGGCCGGAGCCAGATGCGCATGCCGTAGTCGGAGCCGCCGAAGAGGTCGACCTGGGCGATGCCGGGAATGCGCAGGAGCTGGTCCCGCAGGTTGATCCCGCAGTAGTTGATCAGGTAGTTCGCGTCGTAGGCGCCCTCCGGGGAGTAGACCGAGATGCAGCATCAGGATGCTCGGGCTCTGCTTCTTCACCGTCACGCCCTGCACCGTCACTTCCTGGGGCAGGCGCGCCTGGGCCGTCGTGACCCGGTTCTGGGTGAGGACGTTGGCGATGTCCTGGTCGACGCCGACCCCGAAGCTGACGTCGAGCTGCATGCGGCCGTCGCTGGTGTTGGACGACTGCATGTAGATCATCTTGTCCACGCCGTTGACCTCCTGCTCGATCGGCGTGGCCACCGACTGCTCCACCGCCACCGCCGAGGCGCCCGGATAGTTCGCCGTGACGCGGATGCTGGGCGGGGCGAGGAACGGGTACTGCTCGAAGCTCAGGCCGGTGAGCGAGTAGACCCCGAGGAGCACGATCAGGATGGCGATGACGATCGCGACGATCGGCCGGCGGATGAAGAACTCGGCCACGGCCTACCCTCCGGCCTTGGGCTTGGCGGCGGGCGGCGATGCCGGTGCGGCCGGCGCGGCGGTCGCGGGCTTCAGCTCGGGCTTGACCTGCATGCCGGGCCGCACCTTCTGGAGTCCCTCGACGATGACGCGCTCGCCGCGCTTGAGTCCGGCCGTGACGATGTAGAGATCGCCGATGCGCTCGTCGATCGTCACCGGCCGGAGCGCCACCTTGTCACCGTCCCCACGACCAGCACCGTCTTGGCCCCCTGCTCCTCCTGCACGGCCAGCTGGGGGACCAGCACCGCGTCGGGCCGCTCGTCGATCACGCCGCGTACCCGGGCGAACTGGCCCGGCCGCAGCACTCTTTGCGGGTTGGGGAACGCGGCCTGCACGCCGATGGTCCCCGTCTTGGGATCGACCGCCCGGTCGACGAAGACGAGCCGGCCCTTCTGTGGAAAGAGGCTGTCGTCCGCCAGGAATAGCTGGAGCTGGGATTCGGTATCGCGCGCCTGGCCCTGGGGATCGAGGCGGACCCGGCGGGCGAGCCGCAGGTAGTCGGCCTCGGCGACGGCGAAGTTGGCATAGATGGGGTCCACGGCCGAGACGGTGGCGAGGAGCGTGGGCTCGCTCTTGCCCACCAGGTTGCCCCGGTCCACCTGGATCCTCCCGATGATCCCGTTGATGGGGGATTGAACCGTCGTGTAGCCGAGGTTCAGCTCCGCCTGGATGATGGAGGCCTTCGCGGACTGCACCGCGGCCTCCGGCGACCTGGATCTCGGTCCGCTGAACGAGCTGGCTGTCCCTGAGAGCCGCGTTGGCGGCCTCGACGTTGGCCATGGTCACCTTCTCCTGGGCCAGCGAGGTATCCAGGTCCTGCTGGGGAATGGCCCGGGCCTCGGCGAGCGGGCGGTACCGGTTGACGTCCTGCTGCGCCTTGCCCAGCTCGGCCTTGCGGACGTCCACCTGCGCACGAGCGCGATCTACGATGGAGGTGTCGCGGGCCCTCGTGAGATCGGCCTGCGCCTTGGCGAGCTGGGCGCGCGCCGACTCGAGCGCCGCCGCGTACTCGTCGCGCTGGATCACGAACAGGGTCTGGCCCTGCTTGACCTCGGTGCCCTCCTTGAACAGCACCTGCTCGAGCACGCCGGGGACCCGCGCCCTCACCTCGACGGTGGGGATCGCGTCGGTGCGCGCCGTGAAGTCGCGGATGATGGGAACGGTGCGTTGCACCACCTCGGCCACGACGACCTGGGGCGGCGGCGGTGGTGGTGCGTCCTTCTTGGCGTCCTTCGCCCGGTCGCAGCCGAGTGTCAGGACGAGCACACCCAGGATGGCCGGGCACAGCCGCAGCGCTCCACGCCGGAGCGGTCTCGATCGATGATCGGTCACTGTCTTGCACCTCCCTCCGGGAACCATCGCGGGCAATGACCCGCGGGAACCCCTTCGCATCGCAGTGTAGCCGTAGGACGCCTGGAAGTAGTCTGCGTTTTGTCGTGGCGCGAGGTGGCCCTATGCCAACGGGCCACCGCGACGACTATTTTTCCATCCGGCTGATCTTCGAGCCCTGGACCCCGAGCCCGGCCATCAGCCCCTTCTGATCGAAGAAGACCGCGTAGATGTCGTCCTGAAGGGTGGTGGTAGTGAACGCCTTCGCGGTGCCCGCGTCGAGGACGACGATACTCGGGCCGGTGCCGAGCTCGAAGCCGCCGCTCTTGCTGAGGTAGTCGCGAGCGGAATCGCTCATGAAGAACAGGGCGTAGCCGAACGCCTGCACCCCGGCCTGGAGCCCGTACGAGGCCGCCGCGGTGTTGTAGTAGCCGACCGTCTTGCCACGCACGCGCAGCGCGCCCTCGCCGTACTGCGCCCCGAAGAGAAACCCGGCCTTGACGATGTTCGGGAACACGAGCACGGCCTTGGCCCGGCTGGCGAGCTGGCGGGTCTCGGGGACGGAGGCATACATGCTGGCCAGGGCCGCGTCCACGTTCCGGTTGATCTCCGCCGCGGATGCTGCCATGGCGGGGTCCACCGTGATCGTCACGGTCATCGCCAGCGCCACTGCCAGCAGGCCCGCTCCCGTCGTGCCTTGAACATCGTCCGTTCTCCTGGGATCAGCTGATGGAGGCTTGGCATGTCGATGGTCATTTGACCAGCGGAATCGCGCGGGCAAGCTCGTAGTCGACGAGCGCGCGCATCTTGTTCTCGACCTGGTAGAGACGCACGACCTTCACGGGCGGCAGGACGCGCCCAAATTTCGGCGCGTACGACTTCAGGATCGCCACATAATCCGCCTCGAGCGCCAGGAACTCACCGAGCAGCTTGGTGGCGGTTGCGTCGGTCATCGATCCGTGCGCCTGCGCGAACGTGTCGAGGAATGTGGAGACCCGGTTGTAGTAGGTGATCATGTCGCTCTGATAGGAATTGTAGACGGGCCAGAAGGCCTTGGCCTCGCCCTCCGTGAGGTTGAGCGCCGTCGCCACCACGAGCTTCTTGTCCGCGCGCGCCTTCTCGCGAAGAAGCTCCATCGTGTCCGCGGGCTTGTCCTGCGCGCCCGCCAACCCGCCCCCGAGACAGGCCAGGAAGGCTGAGATCAATATCATGCCCCGAGCTCGAAGTGTCATGACTCGTCCGCTCCCCTTCGGCCGCCGCCCGGTCGTTCACCTCCGCGGCTGCCCCATCGGGGCAGTATGGCCGCTCTTCCTCGCGGGCTCTTTCGTGCCGGCGCCAAGAGTAGCGCCGAACGTGAACGCGCTCCTATAGGACCAAGGACCTAGGTTCCGCCGCCTCGATCGCCTGCTGGATGGTGCCGCGGGCTTCGCGCCCCTCTGCACATCACGTGGGGGTGCACGCCGCTTTCGGCGGACAGGGGTTGCTGGTCGACCCATTGCCAGAACAGCTGGTAGCCCACCGCCAGTGCTACCGGACCTATGAAAAGCCCGATGATGCCGACGCTCACCATGCCGCCGATGGCCCCGATCAACACGACCGGCATCGGCACGTCCAAACCGCGGCCGAGTAGCAAGAGGCTTGAGCACGTTGTCGGCGAGCCCCGCGACGAAGGTGTAGATGGCGAACGCAACGCTGGCGACGGTGGCACCTTCGGTGGCAAAGACGACGGCGATCACCGGCACCGTGATCAGCGTGGCCGGCAACTGCATGATGCCGAGCAAGAGCGTCGCCAACGCGAGCAACCCCGCGCCGGGGATACCCTTGATCAGGAAGGCAACGCCGATCAGCAGCATCTGAATGAACGCGATGCCGACCACGCCCTGAGCGACGGCCCGAATGGTGGCCGTACACAGCTCGGCCATCTTCGGTCCCCTCTCCGGTCCGGATACGCGCGAGAAGATTCGCACCGCACTGTCGCGTCCGCTCTCGCCGAAGGCCATGAATATCCCGGCGATGATCAGCGCCGCGACGAAGACGAGAAACCCGACGCCGACTCCCGCGATTGTCCCCAACAGGCTCATGCTCACGCCTTTCAATTGAGGACCCAACTTCACGTACCAGTGCGGTCAGGTTGGTGGAGGCCTGCAGCCAGGTGTCGTACAGACGCTGGCCAACCAGCGGCCAGCTGGCGACCGATTCCGGTGGTGGTGGAATGTGGTACTCGTCATTCCTGATCAGGCTGACCGCATGCTCCACCGAGTCCGCCAGCGATATGCCCAGGAAATAAACCGGCAACAGCATCGTGGCGATGCCAATCAACACGATCAGCGTCGCGGCGCGGCCGTCACTGCCCAATTTGTGCCTGAGCCGGGTGTGTAGCGGATAGAGCGTGACGGCCAGGATCATCGACCAGAGCATCAGGTCGCGAAACGGGTGGAACACGCCATAGCAGAAGACCGCCAGCACAGCGATCAAGCCGGCTTGGATCAGGACATCGAGCAGGCTGCGGGACGACAACCTCTCGACCATGGCGCTCAGACCTTCTGTCCACGTGCTGTCCGGATTGAAGTGCTTCATCGCCCGGGCGATGGCCGCGCCGTTCGGCCCCAGGTTCTTCTGGTACACGACGCCGTCCTGATTGACGATGAAGGTCATCACCCCGAGACACCGTACTGAGCGGGGTAGGCGACCAGCGCGAAGCCGCCGATCATCTTGCCGTGGGCGAGGTAGTCGTACGCCCCGCCCGGGGCATCCTTGCCCTGGGCGGTCAGGATCCGGTAGTGGTAGCCCCAGTAGGCGACGGGGTTCGCCGAGCGCTTGGTGTACCCCTCGCCCCTCGCCCGGGCGACGAACGGCCCGAGCGGACTCGGCGGCTCACCCGGGTTCGTCGGCCAGTAGAGCCCGTCCCGCATTCCCGGACGGCTGGCAAACTTCTGCGCGTACTGCAGCAGGGCATCGCCGTCGGGATCGCGCGCGTAGTACTCGCGCTGGGCGTCGACGTAGGCGAGGCAGACCTGGATCGTGTTGAGCTCGTTCTGCCCGATGCGCCGGTTGACGATCTCCTCCGTGCCGGCGGCCGTGTCGAAGCGCCAGCTCGGGCCGTCCGGCACGATGGGGATCGGGAACGGGAAGTCCTGGCGCCCCACGACGAGGACGACCTTGCCGCCCCCGGCCTCGAGCCGGTGCTGGTCGTCGTACGCGGCCACGAAGCGCTCGCGGGTGCGACGGTCAGCCACCGGGTCTCCGGACGAGACGACTCGGTTGCCCTCATTGCCGAGGACCGCCAGCATTGCCTTCCCGTCGCCGCTCCTGAACGCATCGACCAGCGCGCTGCGCGGCCTCGTCGACCGACGCGAAGCGGCGCTGCGTGACGGCGGCGAAGGCGGACGACCCCATTCGGCCGCCAGGCTGACCGTCACGAGGACGATGCCGATGAGGCGCCACCGCCGGCCGCCTCGCCACCTCGTTGGCGACTGACGCATCTTCGATCCCTCCGGCACGGTTGTCATCACCGGCGACCCCCTCCGCCGCGCCCGCCGCCTCCACCACCACCGCGACCGCCTCCACCTCCGCCACCACCACCGCTGCGCCCGCCTCCACCGGACCCAGCCGGGCGAGAACCGCCGCCGCCACCGCTGGCGCCGATGCTCTGGCGACTGCTCTGGCCCCGGTTGCTGGCGTCCCGCATGTCGCTACCGCCACCCATGCCCTGAAATGCGCCCGCTTCACGCCCCCGGACGATCCCCGAGCCCCGCCGCTTGTCTGCGCGCGGTCTGCTGCCTCTGAGCCCCGCCGCTTGTCTGCGCGCGGTCTCTGCCTTGAGACCCACCGCCGCGCGAGTCGGCACCGCCCCGGCCGAGCTCCTGGCGGCCTTGCTCGGCCCGCCCGCGGAAGGCCTCGCGGGACTGGGTGGCCTGCGGATTGCTCCCCGGTTGTAGCTGCTGCTGGCGTCGCCTGGTCACGATACTGGACGCCGCGTCGGTTCTCCGGGTTGTGCTGCCATTGGGACCGGTTCCCGGCTTGCCCCTGCTGGGCCGCGCGCGGTGCGCTCGCTGGCGACGTTCGACCGGTTCACGTTCTTCGAGTAGTTCTGGTAGTTGTTGACGTTCACGTCCACGTTGCCGCCGCCCCAGTTACAGTTGCCCCAGACCGCCGCGCCCACCGCCATGCCCACGCCGAAGGAGAGCGCCGCGGCGCCGAACGCGTACCCGGGCGGGTAGGGGTAGTAGGGCGGGGACGCTGGGTACGGCCAGGCCCCGTAGACGACCGTGGGATTGTAGGCGGGCACGTAGACCACCTGGGGATTGGCCGGCTCGATCGTGATCACCTGGGCCGGCGGCTGCTGGACCACCACGGTCTGGGAGGCGGCGCGGGCTGTCCGGGCGGCGGCTGGGCCGGCGTCGGCGCGGCGGCCGCGGGCGCGACCGTCACTGTCTGCTCGGACGTGCTCTTGAGATTCCCCTCCGTCTGGGCGCGGGCGCGCAGGCGCTGGATGGCGTCCATCAGCTCCTTCTGCTGGGCCAGGACCGCGTCCCCAGCTTCTGCACCCAGTCGAGCTTCTGGTCCATCAGGGCGAGGACCTGGGGAAAGGCGACGAGCGACTTCACGCTGTCATCCCAGGTCTGGTCCTTGAGCTTCTCGTCGAGCTGATCGCCCTTGAGGTTCGGGTTGTCCTTGACGAACCGCGCCGCCTGGACGACCTCGAGCGGGTACGTCGAGGCCATCAGGACCTGCGCCAGGAGCGGATCCGGATAGAGCGCGATCGGGGCAGCCAGCTGCTCGAGCTGCTCCCCGGTGAAGGTGGCGGTCGCCCCGCCCGGCTGGGCGGTGGCCGCGAGAGGCGCCGTGAGCGTCACGTACGAGCAGCCATGCGAGAAGCCTGGAGCGTTCCAACGTCGCGATCACGTCGTCTCCTTTCGTCAGCCTGCCACGGCCAGTGCGTCAGACTCAGACAGCGACCGTCCGAGAGCCGACGGCACAGCGCACATTGGCAGCCACGTCGCGCCCACCACGCTCGCCCGACCGAGCGGCATGCTATACGGGCACTCCGCCACCGTCAACCGGCGAGTGGACCGGTGTAGGAGCACATGATCTGTCCGCTCCCGAGGGCAGATGAAATGTCCGCTTTTCGAAGCGGCCAGGGTAAGGCCATGGGTGGAAGGGGCCAACACCCATGCTCTATGCGGCGGCCGCTGTGCACCCCTGGCGCGCCCGGTATGAGTGCGACGGCGTCCTGGGCCTCTACGATGGGTGCCGCGGGCAGCCCTAGCGCCGCAAAGCGCCCGTCGCGGAGGTCCAGCGCATCTTCCGCCCGTATCGCGAGCGCTACGTGCCGCGCGACGGGCACCCAGCTTCAACGTGCGGCACTTCTACCATCTCGCTGCGGCATCGGCTCCTGCGGTTCTGTGGGATCAGCTCCTGGGTTCCTGGGGCGGCCAGCGTCCGAGTCTGGGCGATTATGTTACAGGATGGGGCGAACAGGGGCGACCGCTGCCGAAGGGCGCTAAAGCTGGTTCGTACGAGCCCGTCCGTCGTGTTTTGCTCAGCCGTCCCGCCGGGACTGCGGTTGCAGCGACACGAGCCGAGAGCCAGCATGATCGCGAGATAGAGCTGTCCGGTCAGCGCCTCCAGCACCGCGAGCGCGCGCGCCAGGGGATGCACGGGCATGATGTCCCCGTAGCCCATCGTCGTCAGCGTCACGAAGCTGTAGTACGTCCACGGCAGCGAGCCCCTGCCGTCGACTGCTCCCGTAAACGCTCCCGGATGCCAGAGCACCACCAGCTCGTACGCCTGCGCCCAGGTGAAGCCGAGCAGCAGGTAAACAGCGATCGCTCCCTCGATGCGGCGGGTCGTGATGGGCCCGTGCCGGAGGACCAGCGCCAGGACCACCCAGCAGAGGGCGACGAGGGTCGCGAACGTGGAGAGCTCGCGCCAGACCGCGAGATCGGCCCTGGGGAAGAGCCAGCTCGTCCACCGCACCAACAATGCGGCGACCGTGATCACGGACACGATCAGCACGGCCCGGGGCCTGTCAGCCACCGCCGCCGCGCCCGAGACCACCATCAGGGAGACGAGGACATCGCCGAGGAACCTGCTCGGTGGCCCGACCGGCCCGAGCGCCGGGACGACGATGATCGCGACGAGTGCCGCGAGGAAGATCGACAGACCTCGATCCTCCGCCCAGAAACGGGATGGCGCCACCCGCATCTCTCGCCTCATCATCGCCCTCCTCACGCGGGCGGAAGCCGTCCGGCGCGGCGTGCGGCCCGTTCGTGTGACACGCCGGGATCATGGGACGTACCCGGCAGGAAGTAGAACCTCCCCTGCGGGAGCCGGCTCAGCACCGCGCGATGTCTGGCCTGCGCGCGTCCGCCGACAGAGGCGGGCTCCCGCGCCCCTGATGCCCGCCGCTATTGATTCCTATGCGCTGATCAGCCCGAAGAGGACGTCGGAGACACGATCAACCGCCTCCAGGACTCAGTTGGTGGACTTGATTGGATCCTCAGGCATAAAGATCGTGCGTTGGGTGGCTCGTTCACGGCACCTTGGGTGGCAACAGGTAGAGCGTCATGGCGAAGATCGCATACACCAACAGCACCAGGACCCCGACGAACCACGCCGAGCGCCCGCTGTTGGTGACGAGCGAGGCGGTCATGGTGGCGATCAACATCATGACCACGGCACCCGGCCAGAATTGCAAATCCATCGGCTTCGGCCCGATGAAATAGCTCACCAGCACCAGCACCGGTGCGACGAAGAGCGCGATTTGCGCCGCGCTGCCGAGCGCAATGCCCACGCTCAGGTCCAGCCGGTTCTTGCGCGCACCCGAAAACGCCGAGGCCATCTCGGCCGCGCCGCCGACCAGCGCCACGACGATGAACCCGACGAAAGCCTGCGACATCCCGAGATCCAACGCTGCCTTCTGCACCGACTCGACGAAAATCTCGCTCACCAGCGCCACCAGCACCGTGACTCCGGCCAGCGTGGCAAGGGCCAAGCCCATCGGCCACGGGGTTTCTTCGGATTCTCCAGAGTCCGCGCTGGCAAACAGCTCGCGGTGCGTCTTGAGCGAGAACAGCAAGCCCAGTCCGTAACCCACCATCAGCAGGACCGACAACCCCACGCTCAAGTGCTGGGTGAAGGCGGCCGCCGGCGCCGAGTCGGCCTGGCGCAAGGCCGACGGAATCAGCAGCGCAATGGTCGCCAGAAACAGCAGGCCCGCCTGAAGCCGCGCGTTGACCCGGTTGTATTCCTGCGTGTGATGTTTCAGCCCGCCGAGCAAGAACGAGGCGCCCAGCATGAAGAGCGTGTTGGTCACGATGGCGCCGGCGATGGACGCTTTCACCAGCATGTATTGCCCGGCGCGCAAGGCGGTGAGCGCGATGACCAGTTCCGTCAGGTTCCCCAGCGTGGCATTGAGCAGGCCGCCCACCGCATCGCCCGTCTTGGCCGCCACGGATTCGGTGGCGTGGCTCAACAGCGCCGCCAGCGGCACGATGGCGAATACTGAAAGCGCGAACAACAACGTGTGCGATTCAGGTGTGAGCTTGTGACACGCGAAAACCGCCGGCACGAACACCAGCAACCACAGCAGCGGGTTGTGACGGATTTCTTTGAGCAATAGCTTCATGCTCGAGTCCTAGAACCTCACCGGTCATCGCCAGAGCGAAGCCAACTTTAGCGCCCTCCGACGGCGGTCGCCCGCCCCTGGTCCCCGTCACCGCGACATAAGAGGCCAGACTCGGACGCTGGTCGCCCCAGGAGCCCGATGCCACAGCGGGGCTTCCTCTCGGGCTCGTTCGTGCCGGCGCTAAGACTAGCGCAGAATGCGAACACGCTCCTATAGGACCAAGGACCTAGGCGTGACGGCCCTCGAGCGCCTGCTCTCGTGTACGAGATCGCCAGCCGGCCCAGCATGAAGCCGAACGTTCGCGCACCGCCGGGTTGCTCGAGCAAACGTGCCTCGACCAGGACTGCCGTGCCGGCCAGCGGCCCCACCTTCATCTCGCCGGCGATGGCCGGCCATCCGACGCAGGCGCAGGGCGCATCCAGCAGACCCGGCACGAGGCGGCCAAGCGCGGTCTCGACCCCAACGTTGTAGTTCAGGAACGTCGAGATCGTCGCCGCCGAGCGGATCGGCGCGGCAGCTTTTCGCTTGCAATGGAAAAACGGACGCGGTAGCGTGAGCATCTCTTCCTCATCGAGACTCGAGTGAAATAGCATGTTTTTCATTGTGTTCCGCGATGCAGTTGATAGGTCGGTTCCCCGCCGACCGTGCTTTACAAGGTCAACCATCTCTCCGGCGACAGCCGACCAAGGAGCGACATCATGGGCAAAGGCAAAGAGACGGAGAAACTGAAACGCAAGGTATACGAGGAGGAGCTGGAAAAGCTGCATGTCGAGCTGGTGAACCTCCAGGAGTGGGTGAAGCTGAAGGGCCTCAAGGTGTGCGTCGTGTTCGAGGGACGGGACGGAGCCGGCAAGGGCGGCACGATCAAGGCGATCACCGAGCGCGTGAGCCCGCGCGTCTTCCGGGTGATCGCGCTCCCGGCGCCGACCGAGCGGGAGAAGTCGCAGATGTACGCCCAGCGCTACTACCCGCATTTCCCGGCGGCGGGCGAGGTGGTCATCTTCGACCGGAGCTGGTACAACCGCGCGGGCGTCGAGCGGGTCATGGGCTTCTGCACCGAGCGAGGAGGCCAAGGAGTTTCCTGGCGGTGGTGCCGGACTTCGAGAAGGCTGATGGTCGCCTCCGGCATCATCCTTCTGAAGTACTGGCTCGAGGTCAGCCCCGAGGAGCAGACGCGGCGGCTCGAGGGACGCATCGGCGACGGCCGCAAGACCTGGAAGCTCTCCCCGATGGACCTCAAATCCTACAGTCGGTGGTACGACTACTCGCGGGCCCGCGACGAGATGTTCGCGGCGACCGACACGCCGTGGGCGCCCTGGTACGTCGCCAGATCGGATAACAAGCGGCGCGCAAGGCTGAACATCATCTCCCACCTCCTCGGCATGATCGATTACAAGCCGCTACCGCGCGAGAAGGTCGAGCTGCCGAACGCGACAGGAGCGGGGGACTACCGAGAGCCCGACTATCCGTACAAGTTCATCCCCGAAAAGTACTGAACCGAGTACCGTTGCTCGACTGGGTGTCGGATTACCGCAGGCAGTGGCTGGGGTCCGATCTGGTTGCCGGGCTCACGACCGCCGCAGTCGTCATCCCGAAGGCCCTGGCGTACGCAACGGTCGCCGGACTGCCCATCCAGGTGGGCCTCTATACGGCCTTCGTGCCCCTGATCATCTACGCCGTGCTCGGCACGTCGCGTCCCCTGAGCGTCACTACCTCCGCGACGCTGGCGATTCTGACCGCCGCGGAGCTTGGCCACGTCGCGCCCAACGGGGATACGTCGACGCTGATCCACGCCACCGCGCTCCTCACGCTGATGGTGGGGGCGATGCTGATCCTGGCGTCTGTCTTGCGTCTGGGCTTTGTCGCCAACTTCATCTCTGAACCGGTGCTGGTCGGCTTCAAGGCCGGCATCGGTGTCGTGATCGTCGTCGATCAGATCCCCAAGGTCCTCGGCATCCACTTCACCAAGGGCCCCTTCCTGCACAACGTCGCGTCCATCGTGCTGGGACTTCCTCACGTGTCGATCCCGACCCTCGCGATGAGCGTGTTCACGATCGCGGGCCTTGCCGTCATCGAGAAGCTCCGGCCGCGCTGGCCGGCGCCGCTGATCATCGTCGCAGCCGCCATTGCCGCCGTCGGCCCATTCGCGTTGCAGAGTCATGGCATCTCGCTGGTGGGGGCGATCCCCGCAGGATTGCCCGCTTTCACCGTGCCAGACCTCGGGCTCGCGCAACAACTCTGGCCTGGTGCCCTCGGCATCGCGCTCATGAGCTTCGCGGAAACGATCGCCGCCGGGCGCGCGTTCGTGAAGAGCGACGAGCCGCCACCCCAGCCCAACGCCGAGCTCATCGCCACCGGAATGGCAAATGTGGCCGGCGCGTTCTTCGGATCGATGCCCGCGGGCGGCGGGACCTCCCAGACGGCAGTCAATCGGATGACCGGCGCTCGCACGCAGCTCGCCAGCATCGTGACGGCCACGATGGCGCTGTCGACGATGCTGCTGCTGTCGCCGCTCATCGCGCTCATGCCGAACGCCGTGCTGGCGGGCGTTGTCATCGTGTACTCCATAGGGCTCATCAAGCCCGTCGAGTTTCGCGACATCCTGCGCGTCCGCGGCACCGAGTTCACCTGGGCGATCGCGGCCTTCCTGGGCGTCATGCTGCTCGGGACCCTGCAGGGCATCCTGGCGGCGATCATCGTCTCGCTGGTCGCGCTCGCTCACCAGGCCGCGAATCCGCCCGTGTACGTGCTCGGCCGCAAGCCCGGAACGAATGTGTTCCGACCGCGCTCGCCCGAGCACCTGGACGATGAGTCGTTCCCGGGACTGCTGATGCTGCGGCTCGAGGGTCGTCTGTTCTTCTTCAATGCCGAGCGCATCGCGGAAAAGGTCCGCTCGCTGATGGCGGAGGCGAAGCCCAGGGCGGTTCTGCTCGATCTGAGCGGTGTATTCGACCTCGAATACTCGGCGCTGAAGATGCTCACCGAGGCCGAGAAGCGCAACCGGGAAGGCGGGGTGACTCTCTGGCTCGCGGGACTTGCGCCGGACGTGTATACCATGATCCGTGCGCTCGCCCCTGGGCGAGGCCCTGGGTCGTGAGCGTCTGTTCTTCAATCTCGAGGTCGCAGTGGACAAGTATCGGGCGCAGCAAACGGCCGCACCGTATGCGTGATTGGTCATAGCGCCCGCTCGAGGCTCGCCCACCTATCGCGGACACGCTCCCGCCGCTTCCTCGCCGCTCAGGCGTTGTCGGCCTCGGTCGATCGGACGCCTCCGGACACCGACTCCTGCCCCCACTTCCAGCCGGTGATCTCGGGCATGTCGTCGCCGTGCCGGGCGATGTACTCCTTGTGCTCGATGAGCTTGTCGCGGATCGCCTGCTTGGCGTAGGCGGCCCGCGCGCCGAGCTGTCGGCACGCGGTCGATCACGTCGCTGCACCAGGTGGAAGCGATCGAGGTCGTTCAGCACGCACATGTCGAACGGCGTGCTGGTGGTGCCCTCCTCCTTGTAGCCGCGCACGTGGAGGTTCCGGTGGCCGGTTCGCCGGTAGGTCAGCCGGTGGATGAGCCACGGGTAGCCGTGGAAGGCGAAGATGATCGGCTTGTCGGTGGTGAACAGCGCGTCGAAGTCGCTGGTCGGAGAGGCCGTGCGGGTGCTCGCTCGAGGGCTGCAGCTTCATGAGGTTCACGACGTTGATGACGCGGATCTTCAGCTCGGGCGCGTGACGGCGGAGGAGGTCGACGGCGGCCAGAGTCTCCAGCGTCGGCACGTCGCCGCAGCACGCCATCACCACGTCGGGCTCTCCGCCCCGGTCGTTGCTGGCCCACTCCCAGATTCCGAGCCCGGCCGAGCAGTGCTTGACGGCCTGGTCCATCGTCAGCCACTGGGGCGCCGGCTGCTTGCCGGCGACGACGACGTTGACGTAGTTCCGGCTGCGCAGGCAGTGGTCGGTGACCGAGAGCAGGCAATTGGCGTCCGGCGGCAGGTAGACGCGGACCACCTCTGCCTTCTTGTTGACAACGTGGTCGATGAAGCCCGGGTCCTGGTGGCTGAAGCCGTTGTGGTCCTGCCGCCAGACGTGGGACGAGAGCAGGTAGTTCAGCGAGCCGATGGGCCGGCGCCAGGGGATGCGGTTGCACACCTTCAGCCACTTGGCGTGCTGGTTGAACATCGAGTCGATGATGTGGATGAACGCCTCGTAGCAGGAGAAGAAGCCGTGCCGGCCGGTCAGGAGATAGCCCTCGAGCCAGCCCTGGCACTGATGCTCGCTGAGCATCTCCATCACCCGGCCGTCGGGGGCGAGGTGGTCGTCCCACGGATGGGTCTCCGCGACCCAGGCGCGGTTGGTGACCTCGAGCACGTCCTGCCACCGGTTCGAGTTGTTCTCGTCCGGGCTGAAGAGCCGGAAATTCCGGGCTTCCAGGTTCAGCTTCATGACATCGCGGAGGAACCTGCCCATCACCGCGCGTGGACTCGGCCGTGACGGCGCCGGGCGACGGCACCTGAACGGCATAGTCGCGGAAGTCGGGCAGGCGCAGGTCCCGCAGGAGCAGCGCCGCCGTTGGTGTGCGGGTTGGCGCTCATGCGGCGGCTGCCGCGCGGGGCGAGGTCGGCCAGCTCGGGCCGGAGGCGGCCGCTGTCGTCGAAGAGCTCCTCGGGCTTGTAGCTCTTCATCCACTCCTCGAGGACGCGCACGTGGGCCGGGTTCTCGTGCATCTCCCCATCGGCACCTGGTGCGAGCGCCAGTAGTCCTCGGTGCGCTTGCCGTCGATCTCCTTCGGGCAGGTCCAGCCCTTGGGCGTGCGGAGCACGATCATGGGCCAGCGGGGGCGTCCGGTGAAGCCGTTCCGTCGCGCGTCGGCCTTGATGCGCTGGATCTCGGCGACGACGGTGTCGAGGGTGGCCGGCCATCAGCTCGTGCATCCGCGTCGGGCTCGTGGCCCTCGACGAAGTACGGCGTGTAGCCGTATCCGCGGAAGAGCTGCTCCAGCTCCTCGTGGCTGATCCGCGCCAGGACGCTGGGATTGGCGATCTTGTAGCCGTTGAGGTGCAGGATCGGCAGGACCACCCCGTCGGTCACCGGGTTCAGGAACTTGTTGGAATGCCAGCTCGTCGCCAGCGGCCCGGTCTCCGCCTCGCCGTCGCCGACGACGCAGGCGACGATCAGGTCGGGATTGTCGAAGGCGGCCCCGTACGCGTGCGAGATGGCGTAGCCGAGCTCGCCGCCCTCGTGCATCGAGCCGGGCGTCTCCGGCGCCACGTGGCTGGGAATGCCGCCCGGGAAGGAGAACTGGGTGAAGAGGCGCTTCATGCCCTCCTCGTCCTGCGGAGATGTTCGGATAGACCTCGCTGTAGGTGCCCTCCAGATAGGCGTTCGCGACCAGGCCGGGCCCGCCGTGCCCGGGGCCGGTGATGTAGATCATGTCGAGGTCGTGCTTCTTGATCATCCGGTTCAGGTGGACGTAGATGAAGTTCAGGCCGGGCGTGGTTCCCCAGTGGCCCAGGAGCCGCGGCTTGACGTGCTCCTTGGTCAGGGGCTTCTTGAGCAGCGGGTTGTCGTAGAGGTAGATCTGGCCGACCGACAGGTAGTTGGCGGCCCGCCAGTACGCGTCCAGGAATGCGCGTTCCTTCTCCGAAAGCGCCATCGCCATCATCGTCTCCTCCGGTCCAGGTTGAACTGTTCGTTTCGGCCGCGCGCCTCAGCCGTCGTCGCGCTGCTCGCGGGGATGCGCGCGACCGCTCGCCCCCGCCGGTTTCTCCCCCATCTCGTCGGTGTACGCCCCGGGGCTCGCCTCGAACATCTTCTAAAGAAGAGCCCGGTCTCGCAAGAGGGCCGGGTCTTTTCTGCTTTTCAGGGTTTCCAATCCACCGAGTGCTCTTCGAGATAGGCGTCGACGGCGGCGCCCACGGTGGGATGGAAGCTCGCGGCACCGAAGCGCTCGAGCAGTTCGAAGCGCTTCAGCTTGTCCTTGACCGGGTCCTTCATTTCCGCGAAGCGCATCTCGATGCCCGATTCGCGCAGGGCCTGCTCCAGCTCGGCGAGCATGTCCGCCGAGGTCACGTCGATGCTGGTGACCGGCTCGGCGGCCACGATGATCCGCTGCACCGGCGTCGGCGATTGCGCCACGGCCTCGAGCACGCGCTGGTGAAACAGCTCGGCATTGGCGAAGAAGAGCGGCGCATCCCAGCGGAACAGGACCAGGCCCGGAACGAGCCGCGCCTCGGGATAGCGCTTGATGTCGTGGAAGCCCCGGATGCCGTCGACTCGGCCCAGCACGGCGTAATGTGGCCGCCAGCCGTCCCATAGAAATTCCATGACCGCGATGACGATCGCCAGGCCGATGCCGGGAATCGCTCCGAATGCTGCGACGCCAACGAAGCAGACGACGGACAGCCAGAACTCCCAGCGCTGGATGCGGAAAATGCGGCGCAGGTCGTCGAATTCGAACAGGCCGATGGCCGCCGCAATCACGACGGCTGCCAGCGCGCTGCTGGGCAAGTCTTCCAGCAGATTGGGTGCCACTAACAGCAGCAGGGCGACGGCCGCGGCGCCGACCACGCCGGTGAGCTGGGTCTTCGCGCCCGCGGCTTCGGCGACCGGCGTGCGCGAGGAGCTGCTGCTGATCGGGAAACCCTGGAACAGTCCAGCGGCCAGGTTGGCGGCGCCCAGACCGATCATCTCCTGGTTCGGATCGACCTGGGAGCGGGTCTTGGCCGCATACGTGCGCGACAGGACGCTCGTGTCGGCGAACGCCACCATGGCGACGGCGCAGCCGCCGATCACCACCTGGACGAGATCGGCGAGATCGATCCACGGCAGCGCGAACGACGGCAGGCCTTGCGGCAGCGGACCGAGCACCTTCACCCCGGCGCTCTCGTCCAGGCCGAGCGCGCCGACCGCGACCGTGGCGCCCACGACCGCGATCAGGAGGCCGGGGATTCGCTTCCAGGGCTTGAGCAGCAGGATCGCCACCAGCGTGCCGGCGCCGACCGCGAACGTCGTCCAGTTGGCCTGGCCGCCCAGGATCGACTGAGCGATCCGCAGGAGGTCGCGCAGCGGCCCGACGCTGTCGATCGAAAAGCCGAACAGCTTCGGCAGCTGGCTGATCAGCACGGTGAGCGCGATGCCGTTCATGTAGCCGTAGCGGATCGGCTTGGACAGCAGCTCGGTGACGAATCCCAGGCGCATTACGCCGATCAGGATGCACACCAGCCCCGACACCACCGCCATCATGCTCGCCAGGGCCACGGCGCGCATCGGGTCGCCGGCAGAGAGAGGCAGCACGACCGCGAGAATCACCGCGGCGAGCGCGGAATCCGGCCCCAGCACCAGAATGCGGCTCGGGCCGAACAGGGCGTAGGCGAGCAGCGGGACGATGGTGGCGTACAGGCCGTAGATCCCGGGACGCCCGAAGCCACTGCGTACGCGATTCCGACCGGCACCAGCATTGTGGTCAGCACCAGGCCGGCCATCAGATCTTGCGGCAGCCAGGCGGCTTCGTACCGGCTGAGCATCTGCAATCCGGGCAGCCAACGCTTCCAGGCGTTCATGCCTTGTCCTTTGAATGGAGCGCATTCACAGGCAGCGATCTGGGGCGGTGCCTTGCGACACCAGGAGACCGGCCGCCGTGTCCAGGTACTGTGCTCGTGGAGACATGGATCACGTTCGCTTCCTCTGGGTTAGCTTCCACCGTGACACCGCGGACCTGGACATCCGTGCTCGCCGCTAAGCTCCCGCCCGGAACGGCTCCTACTGCCACACCTTCTCGAACGCCTGAGCGATGGCGGATACCTGGTCCGGCCGCACGCCCGAGCCGGGAGCGCCGCCATGCGACGGATCGTGGCGATGCGCTCGGGCTGGGTCTTCAGCACCATCAGGTTCAGCGTGTCCTCTCCGTGGCAGCGGGCGCAACGAAGCACGAGCAAGGAAGCGGCGATGCGCTCGAACTCGCCTGGCGGGATATTGGCGCCCGGGTGGCTCTGCATGCGCTCGATGGTGCGCTCGATTTCCGACGGCTCCATCGAGACGGTCGCGCCGAGCCGGCGGGCGCTGTGGCACTCCACACAGTTCCTCGTCAGGATCTGGCGAACCTGCAGCGGGCGCAGCGAGGCCACGTCGCGCTTGCTGGCCAGGTCCGAAGGCAAGCTCGCGACACGCTGCTGAAGCTCGCGCATCTGGGTGATGAGGGCGATGGTCAGGATCGAGGTTGACGAGCACCACCAGCATGCCGACGATGCGGATCCCGGAGATCGGGCGCGGTTGCTCCGGCGTCATGTCACGACAGTCCTTCCGCGCCGCGCAGCGCGCGGCCGGGCTGGGCGGCGGGGCGCGCAGTGGTCCGCGGCGGCGCCTCCTCGTGGATGGGCAGGATCCGCACCAGCGCGCCGAACACGAACACGGCCCCCGCGGTGATGCCGAGGGTAATGCCGATCTCTCCCCACGACGGGACGTAGGTTTCCCAGTGCCGCACCCGGAGGCCGAACACGGCCACGTTCACCCGGTGGAGCAGGACGCCGGCCACTACCAGGCCGCAGGCGATGGCGAGCCCGCGCCGGCTCTCGCGCACCTCCGGCATGAGCAGCAGAACCAGGGGAAGCAGCAGGCCGAACCCGATCCCGACCCAGAACGAGACAGCGAACCACGTTGCGCTGAGCATGGCGCCGGCGGCGCCCCGGTAGAATAGATCGCCCACCTGAAGCGCGAGGCAGAGCGCCACGAGCCAGGCTTCGATGCGAGCGAGTCCGGCGAGCAAATCCGATGCGCGGCTCGAAGCCGAGCCAGCGAGCCGCGGCGAGGTGCTCGAGGATCGCCACCGCCGGGCCGGCCATCATGGCAGAAAAGAGGTAGATCAACGGCAAGAGCTCCGACCACCAGAGGACGTTCACCTTGTGCGGGATGAGCGTCATCAGCGTGCCCAGCGAGGACTGGTGCAGGTGCGACAGCGTCACGCCGAGCAGCATGATCGGGAATGTAGATCGCCCGGATGACGTTCAACGCGCGACGCCAGCCGAGCTGCTCGACCGGCACCTGAGCGAATTCGAAGGCGAGCACGCTGAGATACAGGAACGCGCACCAGCCGACCTCGTACAGCGCGGACGTGGGCGCCCAGGATACCAGGACCAACCACACCTTCCACGGCCGGCCGAGCTCCACCATGAGCATGGTGATCGCGCTGACGTAGCAGAGGAACGCCATGAGGACGGCGGGGCGAAGGAACGAATGGTAACGATGCCCGCCCAGGACCTCCACCAGTCCGGTGATCGTGAAGCCGACCCCCGATCGCGATCATGGTCATGATCCCGTAGCCGACCCACCAGCCCCAGGGATAGGCGTTGTTGATGTTGGCGATGCTGCCGATCCCGGCCGCGAATCGCACCAGCGTGATGACGACGGCCACCGCCATGACTGGCCAGCAGCGCTTTGTCCCACCAGGTGAGCCGGATGCGCCAGTTCATGGCTTCTCGCGATCGTGCTCCCGGCCGCGGTTGCGCCAGTGCACCATCCAGGTCAGCGCCGCGAACACGCCGTACAGCAGGCCGAACACGTGCGGGGTGACGCGCAGCCATCGGTGGGTGAGGTCCGGCATCGGCGACTTCGGCAGCCCGGTGATATAGCCGATCTGCTCGAACGGGACCGACGACAGATGCAGCACGCTGGTCCCGCCGACCTCGTCGAGACCGTAGATCTCCGGGATGTACGTGCCCGGACGACGTCGCGATCCGCCGCTTCGCCTCGGCCACCATGTCGTCGCGGTCGCCGAAGCTGATGGCACCGGTGGGGCAGACGGTCGCGCACGCCGGCTTCAGGTCCGACCTCGAGCCGGTCGGCGCAGAAGGTGCACTTGTGGATCAGCGGCGCGCGGTTCTCGTAGTCGTACTTGGGAATCAGGAATGGGCACGCCTGCATGCAGGCTCGGCAGCCGATGCACCGCGACGCGTTGAACATCACGGGGCCGAGCGGCGGTCTTCGTCAGCGCGGTGGTCGGACACGCTGATGCGCAAGCCGGATGGTCGCAGTGCATGCAGAGCTGGCGCCCGAACACCCAGTCGGGTGCGCGCGCCGACGCGTCGATCTCGTTGAAGGTGATCAGCGTGTAGTTGTTGGCGTCGAGATCCCGCGGGTTCTGGTAGCCCGGGCCGGCGAAGAAGTCCGTCGTGATCGCGCGGGGCGGTCGTTCCACGACTTGCACGCAACCATGCAGGCCCGGCAGCCGATGCACCGGGTGTTGTCCTGGATCATCGCCTTCGGCTGGTCGACGCGGGCGCCGTCATGCGAGGGCCTTCTTTCTGAGGTTGCAGAGGAACACCTTGCTCTCGGGGATCTGCGTGTTGGGGTCGCCGACGCTGGCGGTGAGATCGTTGGCGATGTCGCCAGGCACGATGCCCGCGTAGCCCCAGTGCCAGGGCACGTCCGATCTCGTCGATCAGCCGGCCGTGCGACGAAGAACGGCTGGAAGCGCTCGGTGACGAGGGCGTAGACCTCGATGGAGCCCCGGGCGCTGCTCACGATCACCCGGTCGCCGTTCGCGATCCCCTCGCGCGCGGCCAGCGTCGGTCCCGATCTCGACGAACGCGTCGCGGCACCAGCCCCACCAGCCAGGGCATGTTGCGGCTCATGGCGCCGGTCTGCCAGTGCTCGGAGACGCGGTAGGTGGTGGCGACGATGGGGAAGGTCTCGGCAGTGCCGTAGCGGTCGAACTCCGTGGACCGCCAGACCTGCGCGCACGGGATCGGACTGCACGCTGGACAGCAGGTTGCGCATCGGGACTCTCGACCGGCTCGTAGTGCTCGGGGAACGGCCCGTCCACCAGCTCCGGGGCATAGAGCTGTCCGACCCCCGAGGCCTGCATGATGAAGGGGTTCGATCGCCCCGGGCGGCATGGCGCCGTCGGGCACGTCGCCCTCCCACGTCCGGCTCTCGGTGTTCCAGCGGATGACCCAGCGGCGGGGATTGAACGGCTCGCCCTTGCGGTTGACCGAGGCGCGGTTGTAGAGGATGCGGCGGTTCATCGGCCACGCCCACGCCCACTTCGGGATGCAGCCCGATGCCGTTCGGCGGCGTCGGCCGGGTCGCGCCGGGCGGCCAGGTTGCCCTCCTCCGTGTAGCCGCCGCAGTAGATCCAGTTGCCCGACATGGTGCTGCCGTCGTCCCGCAGCTGAGCGAAGCCGGGACCTGCTTGCCGGCGGCGACGCGTGTGCCGTCGGGCTGCGGTCACGTCGGCCAGAAGCTGCCCGTTCAGCTCACGCGCGACGCGGTGCGGATCGGGCTCGTGGCCGTAGTCCCAGGCCGAGGTGCCGGATCGGCTCCGGGAACACCGCCGTCCTTCGCGTAGCGCCTTCCGGATGGCGCTGGGCCGAGCCCGTCGACGATGTCGAGGTCGGGACGGCTGTCGGCGATGGGCTTCACGGCGCGGACGTCGCCACTGCGCCCAGCGGCCGCTGTTGACGATGCTGCCCTCCTTCTCGACGCCGGAGGCGCGCCGGGAGCACGAACACCTCGGTCGGGATCTTGGCCGGATCCACGCCCGGGCCGCTTCCAGAAGCCGGCTGTCTCGTTCTCGAAGAGATCGGCGACGACCATCCATTCGAGCTTGTCGAGCGCCGGCCCGGATCAAGGCGCGCGTTGGCGCCGCCCACCGCGGGGTTCTGGCCGAAGCAGAACAGCCCCTTGATCTGACCGGCGAGCATGGCGTGAGTGAGAGCTAGGATACGCGTAGCCCTGTTCCCTGGAACCCGGCGCCGAGTCTGGGCAGGTAGTCGAAAGGCGAAGCTCGTTCTCCCGGCGGCGCGTGCTCGCCCCACCAGGCCTTGAGCAGGCTCACGACGTACTTCGGCGTGTTCTGCAGCCAGTTCGCGCGCTCGGATTCGTCGATCGCGACCGGACGTCACGGCGCTTGAGGTAGGTCGTCCAGATCGTGTGATCCGCCTCCACCGGCACCTTGAGATAGCCGGGCAGGATCGTCGTAGTTCAGTCCCTGGTCCGTCGAACCCTGCACGTTCGACTCGCCGCGCATGGCGTTGACGCCGCCGCCGGCGATCGCCGATGTTGCCCGAGCAGCAGCTGCAGGATCGCGTACGAGCGGATGTTCTGGGTGCCGTGGCGTGTGCTGCGCGGTGCCCCATGGCGTAGAGCCACGTGCCGGCGCGGTCGGGCGCGTAGGTCGAGGTGTAACATGATCGCAGACGCGCAGGTAGGTCTCCTGTCGGGGTGCCCGTGATGCGGCACACGGTGTCGGCGTCGTAGCGGGCGAAGTGCCGCTCCAGCAGCTGGAAGCACGCAGCGCGGATGCTTGAGGCGTGGGATCGCGCTGCGGGCCGGCCCTGGGCGTCGAGCGCGAAGGCCCACCGGCCGCGGTCGTAGCTGCGCGCCGCGGGATCGAAGCCGGAGAACAGGCCGTCGGTCGAAGCCGTAGCCGTCACCGACGATCCAGGAGGCGTTGGTGTACTCGCGGACGTACTCCTGCTGGATGCGGTTGTGCTCGATGCGCGTACCGGATCATGCCGCCCACGAAGGCGATGTCGGTGCCCGAGCGCAGCTTGGCAACCACGTCGGCGATTGAGCTGGTGCGATTGAAGCGCGGGTCGACGTGCAGGATGTAGGCGCCGCGCTCCTTGGCTGCGGGTCAGCCAGTTCATGGCGATCGGGTGATCCTCGGCCGGGTTGCCGCCCATGATCATCACGACGTCGGCGTTGATCATGTCGATCCAGTGATTGGTCATCGCCCCGCTGCCGAACGAGGCCGCCAGTCCGGCGACCGTGGAGCTGTGTCAGAGACGGGCCTGGTGCTCGAGGTAGACCAGGCCGAGGGCGCGCATCAGCTTGCCGAGGAGGTAGGCCTCCTCGTTGTCGAGCGCCGAGCCGCCCAGGCAGGCGATGGCCTCGGTGCGGTTGACCACGCGTCCGTCCACCGCGCGTCTTGAACGTCTTGTCACGCGTCTCCTTGACCCGCGTCGGCGATGCGCGCCAGCGCCCAGGCCCAGGTCTTCTCCTCCCAGGCCGTTGCCGCCCGGCGCGCGGTAGAGCACCTTCTGCAGGCGGCGCGGGTTGTTGACCACCTGGATGCCCGCCGCGCCCTTGCTGCAGAGCGTGCCCTCGCTGACCGGGTGGCTGGCGGTCGCCCTCGATGTTGATGACGGCGGCCGTTCTTCGTGGAGACGACCTGGCCGCAGCCGACTCCACAGAACGGGCAGACCGTCGTCGTCGGAGTTGCGCCGGCGGTCTTGATCGGCGCACTCGCCGGAGCGCACCCCGCTTGCGACAGGGCGCCGATCGCCACGGTGCCCGTGGTCAATCCACCGAGGAACTGCCGGCGAGTTGGCCCTGGCGGCTGGCCGGGCGTCCCGTCGGCGCCGTGTTCGCGCTTCACCTTGTGTTCGTCGTTCATCTTGACCTCAACCTCCCTGGCTCGTGATCCATCGATTCGTCTTTGGCGGGCTCGGGGTCATGATTCCGGGCCAAACACCCGCCCCAGCAACGTTGACAACGAACAGTCATGACCAGCGCCGTGATGACCAGGATGCCGGCGAGGTTCAGCCAGAAGCCCGCCTTCATCATCTGCGGCAGCCGCACCAACCCGGTTCCGAACACGATCGCGTTCGGCGGCGTTCCCACCGGCATCATGTAGGCGGAGCTCGCGCCGAGCGTACACGCGAGAATCAGGACGTAGGGGTTGATCCCGAGCGCCGGCGACATGGCGGCGAGCACCGGCACCATCGTCGCGACCTGCGCCGTGTTGGAGGTGAGCTCGGACAGGAACACCGTCATGGTGGTGATCGCGAGAAGCAGCAGGAGCGGGTGCAGGCCGGCCAGGCCGCGGCTCGAGTTGCCGAGGAATTTCGACACGCCGTTCGCCTCGATGGCGGCTCGCGAGCGTGAGCCCGCCACCAAAGAGCATCAGAACGCCCCACGGGAGCTTCTTGGCCGTGTCCCAGTTCATCGCGCGGATGCCGTTGGCGCGATCCACGGGAATCACGAACAGCGCCATCGCCGCCAGCATGGCAATGCCCGCGTCGGAGAGTCCCGGCCAGCGGCTTCGCGCCCGCGACGGCCCATGCCCCTGAGCAGCGGGCTTGAATATCCAGAGAAAGGCGGTGATGGCAAAGACCGCCAGGACGATCTTCTCGCCCCGGGTGAGGCGGCCCGAGCTTGCGATACTCCTCGTCGAAGTGCTGCCGGCCGCCCGCGATCTCGCCGATGTCGGCGCGAAACAGGACGCGGGTAACCAGCAGCCAGGCGATCGGCAGGAAGATGAGCGTGAACGGTCCGCCCACCAGCAGCCAGTCGAAGAAGCTCACGTCCTTGTCGAATGTCTGCCGGATGTAGCGCACGGCGATGCCGTTGGGTGGCGAGCCGATGATGGTCGCAACCCCGCCGATCGATGCCGCGTACGCGATGCTGAGCAGCAGGCCGGTGGCGAAGTTGCGCTCGGGAATGCGATCCTGCGGAATCCCCCGATTCCTTCAGGCCGGCGCCGGTACGGCTGCGCAGCACCAGGTCGACGACGCTCAGGGCGATTGGCACCATCATGGCGGCGCACGCGGTATTCGAGACCCACATGCTCAAGAACGCCGTGACCGCCATGAAGCCGCCGACGATGGCGCCCGGACGCGCGCCGACGAGGCGCAGAGATGAAGAAGGCGATGCGCCGGTCGAGGCCCCAGCGCTCGATGGCAAGCCCGATGATGAAGCCGCCCATGAAGAGGAAGATCACGTCCGCGGCGTAGGGCGGCAGGACCCTGCTGAGGGGCGCGATGCCCACCAGCGGAAAGGTCACGATCGGCAGCAGCGCGGTGGCCTCGATATCCACGGCCTCGGTGAGCCACCATCCAGCCATCCAGACCATCAGGCCGAGCGTGGCGCGTCCCGGCTTGGGTGAAATCGACCCACTCGCCGGGACCGGTCGAGTAACGGAGGGGCAGCAGGCAGTAACAGAGCAGTCGCCAGCGATCGGCCCACCGAACAGGCCGATGCGCTTGACCATCGCGGCCGTCATGCCGGGATGGTCACCATCGATCGGCTAGAACATCAGGCCTTCGCGATCACGAGGCCCATCAGCACCGCGACGAAGGTCGCGACGAGTCCCGGAATCATGAACGAGTGGTTGAGCACGTACTTGCCGATCTTCGTCGTGCCGGACAGGTCGAAGTTGATCGCCGCGATCAGCGAGCCGTAGGTCGGGATGAAGAAGTAGCCGTTGACCGACGGGAACATCGCGATCAGGAACTGGGGCGGGATGCCGAGCGCCAGCCCCAGCGGCATCAGCGCGCGGGTAGTCGCGGCCTGGCTGTAGAGCAGGACGGACGCGCCGAAGAGGCCGAGGGCGAACGTCCACGGCGCGGCCTGCGCTCATGGCGCTGATCGCCGGGACGATCACGTCCTGGTTGGCCGCGATGAAGCTGTCGCCCAGCCAGGCCGAGGCCGAAGATGCCGATCACCGCCACCACGCCGGAGCGCAGCGTCGAGGTCTTCGGCACCTCGTCCACCGCGACCTTCGTGGCCACCAGCATCACGGCCGCCACGGAGAGCATGACGATCTCGATCACGATCGGCATCGCGAGCGGGCCCTTCGCGCCCGGAAGGTGCGCGAAGCGCGGGAAAGAAGCCGAAGAGCACGACGAGCGCCACGCCGACGAGGAAGATGAAGGCCGAGGCCTTCGCCCCGGGCTTGAGCGGCGGCCGCTCGGCGGCGGCCTTCGGCTGCGGGATCGTGCCGGCCTTCAGGCGCGCCTGGTACTCGGGGTCGTCCTTCAGGTCCTTGCCGACGAACATCGAGACGATCGCCGCCGCGAGGACGCCGATCAAGGTGGCCGGCACGCAGATCATCAGGATCTGGGGCAGGTCCCCACTGGGTGAGGCCCTTCTCGGCGAAGAGCCCGATCATCGCGGCCGTCGCCGCGGCCACCGGGCTGGCGGTGATCGCCTGCTGCGAGGCGATGGTCGCGACCGCCATGGGCCGCTCGGGCCGGATGCCGCTCTGGTGCGCGGTCTCGTAGATCACCGGGAGCAGCGGATAGACGATGTGCCCGGTGCCCGCCACGAACGAGAAGGTCCAGGTCGTGAGGGGAGCCACGATCGTGACGTACTTCGGATTCGCCCGGATGACGCGCTCGGCGATGCGCACGAGGTAGTCGATGCCGCCGGCGGCTTCCATCACCGAGGCGGCCATGATGACCGCCAGGATGATCAGCATGACGTCGATCGGGGGCGAGGTGGGATTCACCCCGAAGGCGACGACGAGGATCAGCAGGCCCACGGCGCCCCAGAGGCCCGAGGCCGACGCCGCTCGAGCGCGCACCCATCCAGATGGCGGCGAGCACGACCACGAACTGCAGCGCGATCGAGATCGTCATTCCGCCTTCCTCGGTGAGGATTCATGCGCTTCCCGCTCACTGCTCGAACTTCGGGTTGATGAGGTTCTCGAACGAGAAGACCTCGTCCCATTTCTGCTGGGTGAGGAGCTTCCGCTCCTTCACGACGATGTCGTGCAGGCTCTTGCCCGTCTCGTAGCCCTCGCGGGCGATCTCGGCGCACTGCTTGTAGCCGAGCGAGGGCTTGAGCACCGTCACGATGCCGAGCGAATTGAGCACCATGTCGCGCGTGTGCTCGGCGTTGGCGGTGATGCCCTCCACGCAGTTCACCCGCAGGCTGTTGACCGCGCGCTCCATCGTCGCGATCGAGGCGAAGAGCGCGAAGGTGATCACCGGCTCCATGACGTTGAGCTGCAGCTGCCCGGCGGAGGCCGCAAGCGTCACCGTGAGGTCGAGCCCGATCACGAGGAAGCTGGTCTGGTTCACGACCTCCGGGATCACGGGGTTCACCTTGCCCGGCATGATCGAGGAGCCCGGCTGCATCTGCGGCAGGTTGATCTCGTTGAACCCGCAGCGCGGCCCGGAAGCCAGCATGCGGAGGTCGTTGCAGATCTTGGTGAGCTTGACCGAGGTGTGCTTGAGCACGCCGGACAGCAGCACGTAGTCGCCGGTGTCCGAGGTGGCCTCGATCAGATCGCTCGGCGAGGATGAACTTGATGCCGGTGATGTCGGACGAGGTGCTTCGTCGCGAGCGCGGGGTAGCCAGGCGCGGCGGTCACCGTCGTGCCGATCGCGGTGGCGCCGAGGTTGACGCCGTGCAGGATCTTGCCCGACCTCGGCAGATGTGCTGCACCTCCTCGCCGATCGTCGTGCCCCAGCCGTGGAACTCGGCGCCCAGCGACATCGGCACCGCGTCCTGCAGGTGGGTGCGGCCCATCTTGAGCACCCTGTCGAACTCACGAGCCTTGGCGAAGAAGGCCTCCTGCAGCTGGCGCAGCGCCTCCATGTAGCTCTCGAGCCGCAGGATCAGCGCCGAGGTGGAAGGCGGTCGGATAGACGTCGTTCGTCGACTGCCCGAAGTTCACGTGGTCGTTGGGATTGACGTACTGGTACTCGCCCTTCTTGTGGCCCAGACTTTCGAGCGCGAGGTTGGCGATCACCTCGTTGGCGTTCATGTTGGTCGAGGTGCCGGCGCCACCCTGGATGAAGTCGGTCACGAACTGGTCGAGCATGCTCGCCCGCGATCACCCGGTCGCAGGCGCGGATGATCGCGTCGGCGATCTTGCGCGTCGAGCACGCCGAGGTCCCGGTTCGCCATCGCGGCGGCCTTCTTCACGTAGCCGAACGCCTTGACGAAGTACGGCTCCCGCGACATCGGCATGCCGGTGATGTGGAAGTTCTCCTTGCCCCGGAGCGTCTGAACGCCGTAGTAGGCGTCGTCGGGAACCTGCTTCTCGCCCAGGAAGTCCTTCTCGATGCGGTAGCCCATTGGTCACTCCTCCTCGCGCAAGGCGCGCGCTGTCGTCGTTACTTGAGTCCCGCCACGACCATCTTCCTTCTCAGGAAGGCGATCTGGGTCTGGAGCGGCAAATCCTTCGGGCACAGGTCGTGACAGGCGAGCAGGGACATGCAGCCGAACACGCCGCTGTCGTCGCCGATCAGCTCGTAGTACGCGGCATCGTCACGCGTATCGCGCGGGTCGAGGCGAAAGCGCGCGATCCGATTGAGCCCGACGGCGCCGACGAAGTCCTCGCGCATCGCGCGCGGTGCCGCAGGCGGCGACGCAGCAGCCGCACTCGATGCACCGGTCGAGCAGGTAGATCTGCTCCGCCAGCTCCGGCTCCATCGCCTCCTCGATGCGCGTGCAGGTCGACCTCCTCGGTCTTCGATGTGCACCCAGGTCGCGAGCCGCTCGCTCATGTGGCGCATCCACTTGCCGGTGTTGACCGACAGGTCGCCGATCAGCTCGAACACCGGGAGCGGCGCGAGGGTGGTCTCCGGCGTGAGCTGCTTGGTGAGCGTGCGGCAGGCGAGCGCCCGGCCGGCCGTTGATCATCATCCCGCAGCTGCCGCAGATGCCGGCGCGGCAGACGAAGTCGAACTGCAGTGACGGGTCCTGCTTCTCGCGGATCTCGTTGAGGGCGATGAAGAGCGTCATGCCGTCGGCCTCTTCGAGCTGGTAGGCCTGCATGCGCGGCGTGCTGCCAGGCTCCTGCGGGTTGTAGCGGAGGATCTGGAGCGTGAGCGTGCGGTGCGTGCGCGTCGTCGGCCATGGTCAAAACCTCTCGTCGATGCGTTCGTTGGGGCCGCGGAAGCGCGGCGGCAGCAGCTCCTCGTACGGCAGGAGCGCCTTCTGCACGGCGAAGCGTCCGGCCGGCGCCAGCTTCGCCCTGAGAGCGTCGACTTCTTGCTGTCGCGCCGGCGTGTCGGGATGGTCGATGTAGTCCTTGGTGCCATACCCGCGCCAGCCGGGCGGCAGCTCCATCGCCTTCACATCGAGCGTCTCGTAGCGCAGAGGTTGGCAGCGTGTCCCGCTCGTTGGTCCAGGACGCGAGCGTGCGCTTGAGCCAGTCGGCGTCGTTGCGGCGCGGATAGTCCTCGCGGAAATGTGCGCCGCGGCTCTCCGTGCGGACGAGGGCGCCGTAGGCGATCGCGACCGCGAGCTTCAGCATCTTCTGCGTGCGGTACGCCGTCACCAGCTCCGGATTGGCGCCGGCGGCGCGGTAGCGCACGCCGATGTTGCGGCTGCGTACGCAGCAGCGCCTGCAGCTCATCGACCGCCTGCTCGAGATCCGCGCCGCGCCGGAAGATGCCGACCTTGGCGGTCATGATCTGCTGCATCGCCACGCGGAGGTCCATCGCGGCTTCCGTGCCGCCGCCCGTCGAGCATGGCCGTGAGCTTGCGCCTGCTCGCGCTCGAGATAGCCGTGCACCAGGGCGGTCGGGATGTTGACGTCGTTCTCGGATCGGTCGCAGAAGTCAGCTGATGAACTCGCCCACGATCATGCCGGCCACGACGGTCTCGGCCACCGAGTTGCCGCCCAGGCGGTTGAAGCCATGCATGTCCCAGCAGGCCGCCTCGCCCGCCGAGAACAGGCCCTTCAAGGTCGGGCTCTCGCCGGTCGGCGTGGTGCGCACGCCGCCCATGGTGTAGTGCTGGGCCGGGCGCACCGGGATCCACTCCTTGACCGGGTCGACGCCGAGAAAGTAATGGCAGATCTCGTGGACCTCGCGCAGGTTGTGCTTGATGTGGTTCTCGCCCAGCAGCGTGATGTCGAGCCAGAGGTGCTCGCCGAAGCGCGTTCTTGGCGCCCTTGCCCTTGGCGAGATGCTCCTCCATGCGCCGCGAGACCACGTCGCGCGAGGCCAGCTCCTTCTTCTCCGGCTCGTAGTCCGGCATGAAGCGGTGGCCGTCGACGTCCCTGAGCAGCCCGCCGTCGCCGCGGCAGCCTTCGGTGACGAGGATGCCGGCCGGGAAGATGCCGGTCGGGATGAAACTGCACCGCCTCCATGTTGCCGAGCGTGGCGACGCCGGTCTCGAGCGCAATCGCGTGGCCGATGCCCTCGCAGATCACGGCGTTGGTCGTGACGCGATACAGGCGTCCGGCGCCGCCGGTGGCGATGGCGGTGGCCTTGGCCACGTACGCGGCGAGCTCGCCGGTGATCAGGTCGCGGACCACCGCCCCGTAGCAGCGACCGCCGTCGTGGATCAAGCGCGAGCGCCTCGGTGCGCTCGTGCACCGGAATCGAGGCGGCGATCGCCTGGTCGGCCATGGCGGTGATCATCGCGTGGCCGGTGCCGTCCGAGACGTAGCAGGTGCGCCACTTCTTGGTGCCGCCGAAGTCGCGCTGGGCCAGCAGGCCGTGCGCGTCGTCGCGCTCGGTGATGGTCGTCTTCTGGCCGTTGATGATGACCTCGCGATCGCCCTTGCGGACGCGGCTCCACGGCACGCCCCAGGCGGCGAGCTCGCGCACCGCCTTGGGCGCGGTGTTGACGAACATGCGCACGACGCGCTGATCGGCGCCCCAGTCGCTGCCGCGCACGGTGTCCTCGAAGTGCACGTCCTCGTTGTCGCCCTGCCCCTTGATGACGTTGCCGAGGCTCGCCTGCATGCCGCCCTGCGCGGCCTTGCGAGTGCGAGCGCTTGGCCGGCACGAGCGACAGGATGATCGCGTCGTGGCCGCGGCGCTTGGCGCCGATCGCCAGGCGTAGCCCGGCGAGCCCGCCGCCGATGACCGAGCACATCGGTGTAGATGATCTTCATCGCCGGCCCCCGGTGGCGAGCTGGGCTGTACCCAGCTCGGGACGTACTCCTCGCCGACGCGGTCGCGGTGCTGATAGCCGATCTTCATGTACGCCCCGAGCGTGAGCAGCCCGAGCGCGAGGAAGAACGCGGTGATCCCCCACTTGAGGCGGGTGAGGCGCCGACGCGTGCGATTCGGGTCGCCGCCTTCGAGCCAGCCCCACTTCACGACCAGCCGATACAGTCCCACGCCGCCGTGCAGCTCGACGCAGAACAGCAGCACCAGATAGAGCGGCCACCACATCCCGCTCCACACGCGATCCGCGGACCCGTACGGGCCGATGCCGTCCGGATGCATCAGCATCTGGTAGAGGTGCGCGGAGCCGAGGAAGAACAGCAGGAACCCGGTCACGACCTGCAGCCACCACAGGCTGGTGTCGGAGTGATGCATCAGGTTCTGTGGCCGACGAACACGCGGTACTGTCGGTAGTCGGCGGGGAACTTGCGCATGGCCAGGAAGGCGTGGGCCATGAACAGCACGGACACGATCGTGACGACTCACCGAGACGAGTTTCGGGAAGGCTCGCCCGAAGACGTAGTAGCCCTCGAACGCCTTCGTGACCATCCACATCGCGTCGTTGCTGATCAGGATGGTGGACACGAAGAACATGTGGCCCCACATGAACAGACCGAGCAGCAGTCCGGTGGCGCTCTGCGCGAGATCCATGCGCGCCGGCCAGTGGCTCTTGCGCGGGCGATCGGCGAGCCCGACGCCGGCGATCACTTCGCTGCTCTTGCTCACGCTCTCTCGTCACCCTTGCCTCCTTGGGGGCCCAAGCAAGCCGGAACACTCGCACACCGTTTGTCAAGCCGGTCAAGCCCAGCCCAGGATCGAGTCCCCAGGGAGACGATTCGTCGCGCGCGAGACGTATATTCATAGGTCAACAGGGCCGACGATATTCGTGAGGGAAAGGGAGGCCGCGAGAAAAGCGTTATCGGACAAGGAACTGTAATTGATCGATGCCTACTGAGGGCGGCGAACTATCTCTCGGTGGGGCAGATTTATCTCTACGATAACCCGCTTCTGAAAAGGCGCTGACTAAGGAACATGTGAAACCGAGGCTACTGGGTTTCGCCTGACGCAGCCCCGGATGGCGGATGCCGCGATGAACCTGACCGTTCAGGCGGTAGGAGCGCGATCATCGGGATTCGTCCTCCCACCACACTGTTCGTGGCCCACCCGACGCCGGCTCTACATGGCCCTGCTTCGTCTTTGTCGCTCAGCCGCTGTTCGTCATCGTCGGACTGATGTATCTTGCCCGCGTGCTCCGGGAGCTGCGCGAGAAGGACGTGCTGTGAGGACGGTGAAGCTGCGCTGTCCTCTTCGCCTGCCTGCTGGGAATCCCCGCGGAATCGGCGCCTTCACCTTCGTCTACGCGAAGGGCTTCTCCTATCTCTCGCCAGACCCGCGAGCCTGCGTGAACTGCCACGTCATGAACCCGCAGTACGACGGGTGGCTCAAGAGTGGGCACCGGCACACCGCGACCTGTGTCGAGTGCCACCTGCCCCACACGGGCATCGCCAAGTGGGCGGCCAAGGCGGAGCATGGGTTCCGGCACTCGCTCGCCTTTACCCTTCAGAACTTCAAGGAGCCGATCGAGATCACGCCGCGTGATCGAGACATGGTTCGCGTGAACTGTGTGAGATGTCACGAAGCCCTCGTCCACGCGATCCTCGACACGGCGGGGTCGCCGCGCGGAAGGCTCGATTGCTCTGCACTGCCACGCCGGCGCCGGGCATGGCGCCGGCGGCTGGAGTCACAGGAGCCAATATGGCGACCATTCGATCATCCGGGAAGAGGGCGAGGGGCTGGCTTTGGGGATTGCTGGGTCTGGCGGGGGTGGCGGGTCTCACCGTGCTCCTGCTCGCGCTCCTCACGAACATCTTCGAGCGGAAGCAGGAAGCCCGGCAAACCTCCGTCCGGCTCGTCGAAGTGACCGAGGACACCATGGACCCCAAGGTGTGGGGCCAGAACTGGCCGTTGCAATACGACTCCTACCTGCGGACCTCGCAGCCCACGGCGACCAAGTACGGGGGCCGCGGTCTCGGGGCGAGTGACGCCGGGCCCGCGGAGCAGAAGCTCGACCGGGACCCTGGCTCAAGCGGATCTTCGCGGGCTACGCGTTCGCCCTCGGACTACCGTGACCGGCGCGGCCACCTGTATGCCCTCTTCGACCAGGAAGAAACCCGGCGCGTGACCGAGCGGCAGCAGCCCGGAGCCTGCTTGCAGTGCCACGCCGCGAACCTCGCCCTCTATCGCTTCGTGGGGAAGGGAGACGTCCAGAAGGGCTTCGAGCAAGTCTCGGGAATGCCGTATCGCGAGGCCCGCGAGCTGAAGGACGACAAAGGGCAGCCGCTCGTCCAGCATCCCGTATCCTGCGTCGACTGCCACGATCCCAAGACCATGGGCCTCCGCGTCACCGCGACCGGGCTTCCTCGCGGGCATCCGGGCGCTCAAGGCCAAGCAAGGGGTCGCCGACTACGACCCGAATCGGGACGCCACCCGTCAGGAGATGCGCTCGTTCGTGTGCGGCCAGTGCCACGTCGAGTACTACTTCAAGGGCCCGGGCAAGGTCGTGACGTATCCCTGGGCGAACGGCCTCAAGGTCGAAGAGATCGAGGCCTACTACGAGCGGGAAGGCTTCACGGACTGGGTCCACGCGGAAACCGGCAACAAGGTCCTGAAGGCCCAGCACCCAGAGTTCGAGGTGTGGTCACAGGGCGTACACGCCCAGGCGGGGGTGGCCTGCGCGGATTGTCACATGCCCTACGAGCGCGTCGGCGCGCTCAAGGTGAGCGATCACTGGGTGCGGAGTCCCCTCCTGAACCTGAACCGCGCCTGCCAGACCTGCCACGCGGTGTCCGAGAAGGAGCTGGAGGCTCGCGTGATCACGATCCAGGATCGTCACCACGCGCTCCTGGAGCGCGCGGCCCGGGCCACCACCGACATGCTGGACGCCATCGTTGCCGCGAAGAAGGGCGGGGTTGGCGAGAGTGACCTCCAGAAGGCCGCCGCATCAGCATCGGAAGGCGCAATGGCGGCTCGACTTCGTGGCCGCCGAGAACTCCATGGGATTTCACGCCCCGCAGGAGCTGGCGCGGATCCTCGGGGAGTCCATCGACCACGCGCGCCGAGGCCAGCTCGAGGCGGAGCGCACGATGCGAGGGCGGGGCCAGCGTCCGTGACGATGTCGCCGCCGACCTCGGCCAAGGCTCTCCCCGAGCGAACCAGTCCCGACTTCTCGCTGCGTCGTCACTCCGACGAGGCTATTGTCGTCGTCCGGGAGCATGGCGGCCGGTGCTACGTGCGCGGAACGGCCCGGCCGCCACCGCGACCACCTGATCATGCGTGATCCGAAGGCCCGCTCGCCCTCGACGCACCCAAGCGGCCGGGCGGCTCGCGTTCTTCCCTCCGGCGCAGTGGCTGCTGCGCTATCAGAGATCCTGGTTGCGGCCCGATGTCGTCGCCGGCATCACGCTGGCTGCCTATGCCATACCGGTCTCGCTCGCCTATGCCTCGCTTGCGGGTCTGCCCCCGCAATACGGCATCTACTGCTATCTGGTAGGCGGTATCGCCTACGCGCTCCTCGGCTCCTCTCGCCAGCTCGCCATCGGTCCCACCTCGGCCATCTCGATGCTGGTGGGCACCACCGTGGCCGGGATGGCGGGCGGCGACGTGGAACGGGAGCGCAGATCGCCGCCCTCACCGCTCTGGTGTTCGCCTCATGAGCGTTCCTCGCCTGGGCGCTGCGGCTGTCCTCGCTGGTGAGCTTCATCAGCGAGACGATCCTGCTCGGCTTCAAGGCGGGTGCCGCCTTCACCATCGCCATGACGCAGCTGCCCAAGCTGTTCGGCGTGCCTGGTGGTGGCGACAACTTCTTCGAACGTGTATGGGTCCTCGGTGGCCAGTTACCCGACACCAAGCCGGCGATCCTCGCCTTCGGCGTCACGGCCATCGTCCTGCTCTCGTGGTCGGCGACAAGCTCTTGCCGCGCCCGTCCCGTCGCCCTCGGGGTGGTGATCGCCTCGATCATCGCGCTGTCCGTCACCCCTCGCCCAGCTCGGCTTCAAGACGGTGGGTGATCCTGCCCGCCGGCTTGCCCGATCTGGCCCTTCCCGGTCTGCGTTTGCGGGACGTCGACGGCGTTATCCCCTCTCGCCTTCGCCTGCTTCCTGCTCGCCTACATCGAAGGGCGTGTCGGCGGCCCGCGCCCTCGCCCAGAAGCATGGCACCGAGATCGACTCGCGTCAGGAGCTTCCTGGCCCTCGCCGCCGCCAACTGCGCGGTGGCCTTCGCCCACGGCTATCCCGTGGCGCGGAGGTCTCTCGCAGTCCACCGTCAACGACAAGGCGGGAGCCCGGACGCCGCTTGGCCCTGGTCTTCGCGTCGCTGGCCATCGCGGTCTGCCTCCTGTTCCTCACGGGACTCCTGCGCACCCTCCCCGAGGTCGTCCTGGCCGCGATCGTGCTCGTGGCCGTCACGGGCCTGATCAACGTGCCCGAGCTTCGCCGCGTGTGGACGCTCAGCCGGATGGAATTCTCGATCGCCCTCGCCGCCTTCGCCAGCGTGCTCCTCCTCGGGATTCTGAAGGGGGTCCTCGTGGCCGCCGTCTTCTCCATGCTGCTGCTCATCCACCGCGCGGCCCATCCGCACGTGGCGTGGCTCGGGCGGGTCCCGGCCACCCGCCGCTTCTCCGACTTCGCGCGCCATCCCGACAACGAGGCCGTGCCCGGCGTCCTCATCGTCCGTGTCGAGGTCGAGCCTGCTCTACTTCAACGTGACCCATGTCCGCGACCGGATTCTCCGTCAGGTGGGCGTCGGCGGTGACGGGCTGCGCCTGGTCGTGTGGGACCTGTCGGCATCGCCCATCGTCGACATCGCCGGCGCCCGCCTGCTGAGCGAGACGCAACGGATTCTGGCCGCCCAGGGGTGGCCATGCGCATCGTGGAGGCGCATGCGCAGGTTCGAGATCTGCTCCGCAAGGAGGTCGGGATGAGCGTGGGCGAGATCAGCCGGCGAATTTCCATTGATGACGCGATCAGCGATGCCGCCGTGCCGCCCGTCGATGCCCCCGGGAAGCCAGAAAGAGCGAGCGATCGTTGAACCTGGATCACACGATGCTCGTCACCGGGCCGGGGAGGGGATCGAGACCCTCCCGCGTCGACCCTGGATATGATGCGGGGCGATTCACGCGCGGGGCGCTCGGATCACTGGCGCGCTGCTGAGTCGGATCTTCGTGAGTGGATCCGGCAATCTCGGTGGCTCTGGGTCCCTCGAGAATGGAACCCTGGACAAGGAAAGGACTCGGCCATGGCGCAACGTCGAAGAATGAGAATACTGAGCAGCTGGCTCGTGATGGTCGCGCTGAGCATCTGCTGTCTCGCCCATGTCGCGCAGGCTCAGCCCACCGCCGATCAGGTCCTGACGGATGCGGGACTCTCCGCCGGGGACAAGCAGAAGGTCATGAACGGACAATTTGTGAACGTCAGCGTGGGAGGAGTCTCGGACCGGGACCTCTCCTTCGCCATCGCCTTCCTGGTCAAGACGTCACCGGAGACTCTCGCCAAGCAGATCGCGGCGGGCGAGCTGATCACCGCCGATACCCAGGTCAAGGCTGTTGGCGAGCTGAGTGGCGAGGGGAGCGTGGCGGACTTCGCGAAGCTCACCCTCACGGCCGACGAGGCCAAGGCGCTATCGAGCGCCAAGGCGGGCGATGCCCTGAATCTGAGCGCGAGCGAGATCGCTGCCTTCAAGGCGCTCGCCGGGGGCCCGGCCTCGGCTGTGCAGGAGCAACTGCGGCGGATGCTTCTTGCCCGCTACCAGGCCTACCGGGCGTCTGGGCTCGCGGGCATTGCCCCTACGACCGGGGAAGCGGGCGCACCAGTGATCCTGCTTCGGATCTGCGCAAGGCCAGCCAGGCTACCAAGGGCCTGCAGAAGTACATGCCGGCCTTCCAGAAGGTGCTGCTCGACTACCCGCAGGCCACGCTCCCCGGGATGCAGGACAAGTTCTTCTGGCTCAAGTCCCTCATCCATGACCAGATGACCTATGTCCTCGCCCACGTTCTGGTGGCGGCTGACGGACCGGTTCGTGTGGCCGCGCGGCGGGAATACTACGTCAGCACCGGCTACAACGCCGAGCAGTCCGTGGCGGGCTTCCTGCCCGTCCAAGGGGGACGGTCGGGGTCACCTCGACCCATGCCTTCACCGACCAGGTCACGGGAGCCGGTGGCTCTATGAAGCGCGGCATCGGCAGCAAGGTCATGGCGGGCAAGATGAAGGAGATCCACGAGGCAGCACGTGACAGGAGCCAGAAGCAACGTTGATCCAGGCCCGCAGCATGCATGCCATCCTCGCTAAAGGAGAGCCGGACCATGGGCGATGACAAGGACGGGAAAAAGGGTTCAAAGAACAAGCTCAAGCGCAAGGCCTATGAGAAGGCGCTGGCCAAGCTCCAGGCGGAGCTGGTCAACCTCCAGGAGTGGGTGAAGCTCAAGGGCCTCAAGGTCTGCATCGTCTTCGAGGGACGGGACGGGGCCGGCAAGGGCGGGACCATCAAGGCCATCACCGAGCGCGTGAGCCCACGCGTCTTCCGGGTCGTGGCGCTCCCCGCCCCGACGGAGCGGGAGCGGTCGCAGATGTATGCCCAGCGCTACATGGCGCATTTTCCCTCGGCGGGCGAGATCGTCATCTTCGACCGGAGCTGGTACAACCGTGCGGGCGTCGAGCGGGTGATGGGGTTCTGCACGGAGAAGCAGGCTCGCGAATTCCTCCAGGTCGTTCCCGCCTTCGAGAAGCTCATGGTTTCCTCGGGCATTCACCTCCTCAAGTACTGGCTCGAAGTCAGCGAGGAGGAGCAGACGCGCCGGCTCGAGGCGCGCGACGAGGACGGACGCAAGACCTGGAAGCTTTCGCCGATGGACCTCAAGTCTTACGGTCGCTGGTACGACTACTCCCGCGCGCGCGACGAGATGTTCGCGGCCACCGACACGGCGTGGGCGCCTTGGTACGTCGCTCGATCGGATGACAAGCGGCGCGCGCGGCTGAATATCATCCGGCACCTGCTCGCCAGCATCGACTACAAGGCGCCGCCGCGCACCAAGGTGAAGCTCCCTAAGCGCCAGGAGCCCGGCCGCTACCGCGAGCCCGACTATCCATACAAGTTCGTCCCCGAGAAGTATTGAGCGGGTTCTACATTCGTTGGGGGCTTGGGACCTCGGTTCGGGACTTCAGCCCTTATCGAGGACGATATTCCAGACCACCAGAAGCGAATCTGGCTCGAGGTCTCGGGTCGGGGGCAACACGGTCGCGATTAGCCCATCCTTGTTCGCGCGAATGCTTTGCAGCAGGAGGTCCTTCTCATTGAGGGGCTCTCCGGGGAAGTACATTTGTGTGATCACGCGGTTGACCTTGCCCGTCACGTCGAAGTGAAGATGAGGGGGTCGCATCCAATTCGAGTTTGCTGGATAGGCCCCAGGCTTGATTGTCTTGAAGCGGTAACGGCCTTCGGCATCAGTGTCCTGAATGGCGAACCCCTCGAAGTTGGGATCGAGGGGAGCCGGGTTCGTATCACTGGGATGGGTATAGCGTCCATGCGCGTTTGCCTGCCAGAGTTCCACCCTCGCCCCCTTCACCGGCTGCCCGTCGACAGTGAGAACCTGCCCCATGGCATAGATCACCTGGCCCGCCGCGCGCCCCGACTTCCCTTTGACGGTGGTCAAATCCGTGGCTCTGTCCACTGACCTGAGGACGGGATAGAAGGGTCCGAGGATTTCGCCCGGGGTCCGCTTCAAGGCCTGAGCGAAGACCGGGCCGACCCCACCAGACATGGCCAGGCCGCCCGTGGCCACCACCATCCCCAGCACCTGTCGCCGCGTAATTGCGTGATGAGCGCCCATGTGGCTTCCTCCTGCCGATGGTGGTGATCTATCTCCTCGGAGTGACTTGCCCCCTCGGCCACCGTCCGTTGTGCAGTCGACTCCAAGCTAGCCGTCGGATCCAGCTCGAGGTTCACGACGTCACCCTCCTTGCTCGCAGACGCTTCCCATGACCGCTCCGGCGTGTCTTCGGGGACGGAGAGACTGCCCTGATCCTGAGGGACGCGAGCTCGTTCACCCGAAATGATCAGGAGAGCCTAGGGCAAGAAGCACAACTACTGCGGAGCTGCTTACCAGGATTTCCCACCGCATCGCTGTCATCGAAGTTCCTCCTCGCTCTCTCGAGTGGTGAGTCAAGTTCTCTCGGGGCAAGGGTGAGGCTACGATGCTTCGCTAGGTTGGACCCCTCCACTCGATTACATTAGGGCGCACACGTGAAGCATGCGCAGTGCCAAAGGGTGCTTTCTGCGAAAACACATACTTCCGCTGCCCCATTGAGGATGTAGGGCAACGAGCCCGACCAAAGGCAGGAACCAGTCGGGCATGGAGCGGAGCGCTCACTAGCAAGCCTGTGGTGCCCTTACTGTTCGCGCGTTCTCCTCACCGAGCTGCGGGTATTGACGAGGGGAGGGATCGCACCCTAGAACTGTACGGGCGCCGGCGGCATCTTCCCGCTGGCGTAGAGAGCAGGAGCTCCGGCGAGGCGTTCTCCCAGACGAGGAGCATGGAGCGCTTGGGCGAGAAGCCGCGGTGCCGGATGTCGGCGCGGCATGGCCGCCACGTCGCCGGCCTTCATGGTGACGCGGGCCCGCACGGCGCCGGTGTCCCGGTCCTCCACCTCCCACTGGATCTCGTCGCAGAGCTGCACGAACCACTCCACCCGATCGTTGCCGTGAATGATCGGCAGGATGTACTCCTCCGTGGTCGGGCAGTAGAGGCTGTTCTTGCACACCGAGACCACCGACGGATTCCACGTCACGTCCGAGCGGGAGAGATAGGCGAAGAGGTTCACGGACACCACCTCGTGCTCGAAGCCGGGCTCGGCGTGCACCTCGGGCGCGTCTTGCGGCACGTCGGTGAACTGGCGGTTGATCGGGAAGCCGTTCTCGTCGGTCCGGATCGGCTCGTCGCCGGGAGCCCCGATCATGCGCTTGGCGGTGACCCGGTGCCTGGTGATCGCACGCTTGTTGCTCCCGTTCTTGGGCCCGAAGGCGCTACCCGGTCTCCGCGGGCGACGCGAAGGGATCGAACGTGGCGTTCGTCCAGTCGGCCAGGATCGCCTCGAAGAGGCGGCTGATCGCGTCGGACTTGAAGTTCTCCGAGTAGTCGAGGCCGGCCTGCCGGTAGTGGGCGTTGAAGCGTCCCGCGAAGAGATCCACCGTACCGTAGTGGTTCACCGTCCCCATGACGGTATCGAAGTTGACGATGCCGTAGAAGAATCCCCACGCGACGTCACGCTGGATGGCACGGAGAAACGCGTCCACCGGGAGCATGTGGGTGCCGTTGGGCCAGCGGACGTGCGCGAAGTATTCGTCCCGGCTGAACGAGAACTTGCCCAGCACGAGTCGCGGTACCCGTGCTGATTGGGCTCGATGCTTCCGAGCTCGGGAGCGTATCGGTCGTCATGGCATCGTCCTCCTGTGCGTGACAGTGCTCAGGCCTGGGGCCGGGGCGTGGTCTGGCAAATCTCAGCCCAGCGCTCCACCGTGTCGCGCCCGGCGAGGGTCTGGAGCAGGATCACGCTCGGGTGGCCCGCGTGGAACTGGTAGGCCGCGCCGGCCGGTAATAGCGTCATGTGACCGCGCCGGGCCCGCACCCGTCCCATCTTCTTCCCTGGGGATCCCCGGCCAGTGGGACGGACCCCTGGCTGCCCGGCGGCACGAAGGGACGTCATCGTCTGGCTTGACCAGCCGCACCTCGATCTCACCGTCCATCACGAGAGCGAACTCGTCCTGCGCGGCCACCCGCCACCCGGAGGTGCCCTCAGCCCGGATCGCCTCGATGACGTACTCGATGTTCTTGCCGACCGCGACCTTCTCATAGAGGCTTGGCCTTCGAGGCAACCTCGAACACGTTGGAGAAGACGTAGTTCCGGGGTCGTCCTTGATGATCTCGACGCCGCCCTTCTCATATTGGTGAAGGGATCCGAAGCGGGTGGGCTGTGACGCCATTGCGTGGTCTCCTTTGCGCGACTCTTCCGACGCCCACCATTGAGCTGCGTCGGCTGAACCTGCTCGGCCTGGTCCGCGCTGACACCTCGTGGAGAAGCACGTAAGGCTATCAGAAAAGGACCGAGGACCGCCACGGCGGCCGGGTTGTCAGAGTGAGCTCCTGGGAGGCGCTTGACTTCGGCCGCTGGGGGCTCCATCGTGTTGCCCGGCAGCGGGCAGGGGTGGCGATGGCGAAGGGCGCTTCAAATGCCCATGCTCCTCGACCATACCCCGGGACACTACCCAACGTCGCCGTGAGCGAGAGCAACGGCGACTCGCCGAGGGAGAGAATCGTCATGCCGTTCTATGAAAGAGGCCCCGTCCGCATTCACTACGAAGAGGCTGGTTCCGGCTTCCCGCTCCTCCTCATCCCGGGCGGCGGGCTCAATTCAGCCCTCTCATCCTGGCAGACGGCCTCGCCCTTCAACCCGATGGAAAGGTACAAGAACGACTTCCGCTGTATCTGCGCCGATCTGCGCAATGCCAACCCCGGCCAGTCCAGCGGCCCGCTGGAGATCGACCGCCCCTGGGACGCCTATACCGACGACCAGCTCGGACTGATGGACCATCTCGGCATCCGCGAGTTCCTGGTCATGGGCTTCTGCATCGGCGGGCCGATGATTCACAACCTTATTCGGCGGGCTCTGGAGCGCGTGGTGGCGGCCGCGATGATGCAACCCAGCGGCTCCCGGCCCGAGATCCCCGACCTTTTCTACCAGAACAACATCAAGGGCTGGGGGCCGGAGCTTTGCGAGAAGCGCCCCGACGTCACGATGGACATGGTCCACGCCTTCCTCACCAGCATGTACACCAACCGCGCCGACTTCGTTTTCACCGTGTCGCGGGATTTCGTGCGCTCCATCCAGACGCCGCTGCTGATTGCGCCGGACGACGTGCCCGCGCACCCGTACAAGGTGGCGATGGAGGTGGCCAGCCTCGCCCCCGAACGCCGAGGTGACCATCTATCCCTGGAAGGATTCGCAGGAGCACATCGACGAGGTCGTCGACCACGCGCGGCGCTTCCTCAAGGCCCACGAGCCCGTCACCGCCGGGCGCCAGGGACGAGTCTAGCCCGGCCGAACGGAGGTGACTTGACGACCGGACCCGGGTCGCCGCCGGGGACCCGGCGACGTGGACCTCACCGCCCGGGTCGATGACGCGGACATGGCCAGCAAGGAGCCGCTTGCGCGCGCCCACGGCGGCATTTCGACGTCGCGGCGGGCAGGCTCTCTCTATACTCCGAGCTTCGGGTGGGGGGCGACTCCACTCACAGGCTACTGTCACCTGCCGCTCTTTCGCGATGTCAGCGTGGGCTCCGTAGACGGAGAACAGGAACCAAAGAGCTGGCCGCCGGTCGTGATGAAGGCGGTAGGCGTCGCCATGAAGATCCTGAAGAACCATCCTCGGGGCGAGGTCGCGACGGTCGTCACGATCAGAGCCGCCTCGACCAACCTGAGTTCAGCAAGTGGCAGATCATCGGACACCTGCTCGCAAAATGCCTTCATCAAGGCGATCCTCCAGCCGGGCTTCGACGCGAAGCGAAGCCCCAACCCCCGACCAGTTGCCGGCCGGCGACGCCGAGAAACCCTAACGGGGAGGGCCTCGACGACCGTGAGGGACGTGGCCTGACTTCAGGGCTGCGATGAGCCGCAGGACCGCCCTCCGCGAGTGACTTCTCGTATGCAGCGGCTCAGCGGGTCGTCCGTGTAAGGCCCGAACGGCGGGATGCGCCGGAAGCCGAGGCGCTCACTAGAGCCGGATGCGCGGCCTGCTGGTGGATGCCCGTCTCGAGGCGCAACAGGGTGACGCCGTTCGGCTCGGGCGTGCTCGGCGAGGTGATCGACGAGCGGCTCGCCATACTGCGGCCGCGAAACGCCGGCCGAACATACGATGCGCTTCAGTTCACCAAACTCGCGGCCAAATAGCCCAGATCCCGCCACAGCCGGCCGGCGCGCCGTCCACCCGCAACACGGAGAACGCCACGCCTTCCTTGATCAATCGCTCCACACGCTGAACCCATGCCGACTCTCCGGAGCGGTAGAACGACTCAAGTGGGTCTGCAGCTCGTCGATCAGGAACAGGGCGTCGGGTGTAGTCCGGATGTTCCGCGGTGATGGTAACGAGCATGGCGACTGCCTCGATCAGGCTCGCCTCGGCGACGGCCCCGGGGCACGCTTTCTCAGCATAGCGAGGCAGCCGACGGGGCTCAGGGTCATCGGGTCCGGACCCTGCGCTTCAGTCGAGTCCCCATCTTGCAGACGATCGCCACTGGCTACCGTAACTGGCTGACCGGACAGACGTGCCAGCCTGACCCAGTACCATACCGGCGAGACGCTGGTTCGTCTTGATCTGCTCGAGGCTGACCGGGGTGGAGAGGCGGCTCGCACCGCCGCGACGTCGACGGCGCGCCAGGCGGAGTCGGTCGAGTCTGATGCGCCTCCGGCGATCACCTTGACGATGCCGACGATCGCGCGCTCCTTCCCGGTATGGTAGGAAGAACGCCTGCTCGCGCCTCTTCATCGCGCGCAGGTGATTCTGGCCAGAAGTTGCGAATGCCTGTCTCACTCGCCGTCGCGTCCTTTCGCGACCTGCTCTGTCCACGACCGAATCGTCGGCTCGGACTTCAGGAGCCAATGCGCCATCGCACTCATCCCTCCTCTCGGGGTGACGGTCAGCGTCACGGGGCACCCTAGGTCGACGCGACCGCGAAAGAGCCGCCAGTCACCGGGCACACCTCTTCAGCACGCGGCTCCGCGGTCGTCGAAGCGGATGCGCTGGAGGCTGCCACGAGGTCCCTGACCATCGACGATGCCAGACCTCCTCGGAGGCCGTGTGCTGCCGAGGCGATTCGCGCGCCGGTATGCACGGCGATGCCGCTGACCCGTGATCCCGCGACCTCGCATTCCCGGTGAAGCCCCGCCCGATCCCGAGGCCAGCGCGGGTGGACTGGCGATCGCGGATGGCGCAGGCGCAGCGGACGCTCGCGCGGGGCCGTCGAAGATACAAGAGTCCGTCGCCCGCCACGTCGATCTCCCGTCCGCGAAACCGCTCGAGCTGCCGGCGGGCCACCGCCGAGATATCCGTCGAGAGCGTCCCGCCACCGTCGGTCACCGACGGCGTGGCCGCCCGCTCGGTCGAGCTCACGATGTCCGTGAACATCACTGGTGACGAGCACGCGATCCGGATCGGGACCTGATCGCGCGCCGGTGACAAATCTCTCGATCTCGTCGGATCACGGCGGATCCGAGTCTCCGCTGATCGAAGGTCGAGAAGATGATCGTCGCCCGGGCAGCTCGACATACCGAGCGCCGCGGATGTGCTGCGCCGTGCAGCGCCCGGCCTCGACGGGGACGGCTCCGTCCTCACGCGGTGGAGAATAAGGGTCGGTGCCTGAATCACGAGGCAGAACGTGCCGGACATCGATCCCGTAGTTGGCCCGCATCAATGCCAGGATGGCCCCGGCGCCGGCCGAGGCGCGCTCCAGCCGGCCAAACCGACCAGGACGAACGCCCCGCCGTCCCGACGGCTCGGTGCGTTGATGGGGACAAGCACGCCCCCGCCCCCGGCAGTGCATCTGGATCTGGTGAAGGAACTGGTCCCATCGCTCCGCCTGGCTCACGGCCCACGGGTCTCGGCCGTGACGGCTGGCAAAAACTCGCCGCACAGCGCTAGGGCCGATGTCCGCTCGGGTAGGCGGCGGAGAACATCAGGGACATGGGCTCCGCCTTCCGACGAGCCGAAAATGGAAGATCGTGGCACGAGGGGGAGCCTCGCCGCGTCCATCACGGCCCGTACGATCGCCGATGCGCTCTTCGACGGCCCTGCTCGCCGACATCGACTCGAGAGAGCCCTTGTGCCACGCTTGTCGGTAAAGACGATGACGCGGGCGTAGGAGGTGAGCCCTTCAGCAGGTACCGGCTGACGGGGAACTCCCGGTAGAGGTCGGCGTGGGAAAGCGTGGCCTGGATGAGAACGAGATCGCGCGGCCTCGTCGCCAAAGACTCGGTAGGCGATGTGGACGTCGCCGTCCTCGCGCGTATTTGATGTCGCTCGTGCATGGTCGCGTCTCTCCGACGTCGCGCAAACGAGTGCGGCCCTCGGCGCATGATCCCACGCCCGGACGGTGCAGCACAGCTCGGCGAGGCCCCCATCGACCACTCCCGCAAGCTGACAGCCAGCTGCCGTGCTGCCGGCGGATGTCCGCCAGGTGACGAAGCTCAGGTGGCCGTGCGATGGTGGAGGCGAGGGCGCGTCAGTACGGGCAGGCACCTGCCGGCGTCCGGGCGTCCAGCCATGCTCGGCTATCGCGCATCCGGGAACTCCTCGGACTGCTCAGATGGACGGCCAGACGCTCGCGCTCGCCCAGGAGTGCACCACGGGGAGGACCTCCTGGGCGTGGAGAGCGAAGGCCGGATTCGGCAGAGGTCGAGGGAGTGCCGCCGAAGCGAACGATGTGGCCAGCTCGAACTCGCCCACGATGGCTCGCCGCTCCTCGAACTTGCGCAGGATCCGGTCAGGCGTGCCCCAGACGGCGGCCTCCATGAACGCGGACACGATCCCGTCCATGCCGATCTCGCGGGCCATGGCGATCTTCTGCGCGTAGGCGTCGTAGCCCTTCACGGTGCTGAAGTGCGGTCCCAGCAGCTCGTAGTGATAGAAGTTGCTCTCCACGAACTTCCCCATGTACTGGCGGGCCTGTCGCCTCCGCGCCGTCCATGGTAGGCGTGCACACGCAGAAGTCGGCGAGCAAGGGGCGGCCCCGCCTCGTGCCCGTGCAGCTCCCGCACCAGATCGCGATGCTTCTGGATGGCCGGCATGCGCATCGGCCAGGGCCGGTCGGCGAACATCACCATGCGCGCGTTCAGCTTGGCCGCCGAGACCACCGAGTCGTCGGAGGAGGCCACCGCGTACACGCGGCCCTCGAAGCTCCGCGTCGGGCGCGGCCGGATCTCCGTCCTGGGCTGACGGTAGAACGGCCCGTCACCCTCCATGAACCCGGTGCGAAGGCCACGCAGGATCATCTCCGCGGCCTCGTCGAATCGCTCCTCGATTCGTCCATCGTGCCCCGGAAGGCCTCGAACTCACGCCGGGCGAGGCCGCGGCCGATGCCGAGGCGGAGGCGGCCCCGGCTGAGGTGGTCGAGGATGGACGCCTGCTCGGCCACGCGCAGGGGATCGTGCCAGGGCAGGATCACCGCGGCGGTGCCGAGGCCGACCTCCGGACACTCCGCGGCCAGGTAGGACATGAGCTGGAGGTTGTCGGGGCAGAACGAGTAGTCGTTGAAGTGGTGCTCCACGGACCACAGCACGTCGAAGCCGAGGTCGGCGGCGAGCCGGGCGAGCCGGAGCTCCTCGTCCCAGACCTGCTCGTCGGCGACGTTGCTCCAGCCGTAGCTGGCGAACACCATCTGCAGACCGACGTCCATCGTGTCCTCCTCCGCGTTTTCTCGGGCCTAGGCCGGCTCTTCGGGCTTCTCGCCGAGCGCGAGCAGCTCCATGCCGAGTCCGTAGCCCAGCGAGATCGTGCATCTGCCGGCGCAGCGCCTCGGTCAGCAGGAGGCGCGTGTAACGCAAGAGCGAGAGTCGGCCGGCGGGCGAGGTCCTCCGCCAGCTCCCAGGCGCGCGCCAGGAGCTTGTCGGGCGGCAGGACCTCGGCGACGAGGCCCAGCTCGAGCGCCTTCTGAGCGTTGAGCGTCTGCCCGGTCAGGAGGAAGTAGCGGCCCCGGTTCATGCCGAGGAGCAGCGGGTAGACGATGTGCATGCCGTCGCCCGGCACCACGTCGGATGGGAAGTGCGCCGAGTCCTGGAACTGCGCGGTATCGGCGGCGAGCACGATGTCGCACAAGAGCGGGATCTCGGAATGGCGCCAGGCCGGCCCGTTGACCGCGCTGATCACCGGCACCTCGATTTCGAGGAGCTTCATCAACAGGTGGCGGCCCTCCCAGTGGATGCGGTCGATCCGCTCGATCGACGGACGGGTCGGGAAGGATGAGGTGCCGGGGTTCGCCCGCGGCCCGGAAAACTCCGCGCCGGTGCCGGTGATGATCACCACCCGGTTGTCGCGGTCGCGCGCCGACATCGTAGAACGCGTCGGGCAGCTCGCCGTGCGGCAGAAAGCCCCAGCGCAGCGGGCCGCCATCGGTGTGCAGCGTCATCTGCAGGATGCCGTTGCGCCGCTCCATGCGGATCGTCCGGTACTTGTTGGCGTAGTCGGCGAGCGTGCTCATGAGAGCCTCCGGTGAGGGCCGCGTTTCAGAGCAGCCGTCGGCGCGATGCTCGGGGATGCGGTCCCCACGGCGCCGCGGTGAGCAGCTGACCTCCGAAAAGTGCAGGTCCGCATTCTAGACCGCCATGAAGTCTCCCGAATGGACGATATCTCAGCTCGCAACCGTGACGCCTCAAGCCAGGCCCTCGAGACGACACGGCCGCTATTTCAGC